>Ga0209299_1000090_pt1 | contig 45588 bp, 42 predicted proteins | sample S_140806_MF_Meta_FD_187326 | JGI IMG/M metagenome (GOLD analysis project Ga0209299, IMG submission 187326) | Freshwater microbial communities from Lake Simoncouche, Canada to study carbon cycling - S_140806_MF_MetaG (SPAdes) (version 2) | ecosystem: Environmental > Aquatic > Freshwater > Lake ...
CTGGAACCTCATGGTTCTGGAGAGCTGGCTCCGCCACCACCTGGCGATCGACCTTCCCCATCCATGACACTCATTCTCGGGATCAACGCCTTTCACGCCGACGCCGCCGCAGCTCTGGTGCGCGATGGGGAGATCATCGCCGCGGCGGAGGAGGAACGTTTCCGCCGCATCAAGCACTGGGCCGGATTCCCCTCCGAGGCGATCGCCTGGTGTCTCGCCGATGCGGGCTTGTCGATCGGCGATGTCGATCACATCGCCATCAACTCCCTGCCCGGCGCCCACCGGCTGCGCAAACTCCTCTACACGGCGGTCTCACGCCCCGATCCACGCTTCCTGCTGGCCCGTTGGCGCAACAAGCGGGAACGAGCCGGCCTGGCCGACCAGCTCGCCACTGCCTTCCCCGGTCAGACGATCAAGGCCCAGCTCCATTTCGTGGAGCACCATCGCGCCCACCTGGCGTCCGCCTTCTACGCCTCCCCCTACCAGGAAGCCGCCGTGGTATCGGTGGATGGCTTCGGCGATTTCTCCAGCGGCGCCTGGGGCTACGGCAGCGGCACGGAGCTAGTGATCGATGGACAGATCTGGTTCCCTCACTCCCTCGGCGCCTTCTACACCGCCATCACCCAGTATCTGGGATTCCCCCATTACGGGGATGAATACAAGGTGATGGGCCTTGCCCCCTACGGCAGGCCGACCCAGATGGAGGCCATGCGGCGCATCGTGCTCCTCCAGGAGGACGGCACCTACCGCCTCGACCTGCGCTGGTTCCAGCATGCCGGCCAGAACCTGCCCCACCAGTGGAGCAACGGCATTCCCACAGTGGGCCAGCACTGGAGTCCGGCCCTGGAGACCCTGCTGGGCTCGGCCCGCCGACCGGATGAGCCCCTGGAGCAGCACCACAAGGACATCGCCCGTTCGGCCCAGGTGATGTACGAGGAGACCTTCTTCCACCTGCTGAACGCCCTGCATCGCAGCCATCCCACCGACAACCTCTGCATCGCCGGGGGCTGCGGCGCCAACTCCGTGGCCAATGGCAAGGTCACGGTGGCCACCCCGTTCCGTCAGGTGTATGTGCAGGCGGCCGCCGGCGATGCGGGAGGCGCCCTTGGAGCCGCCCTCGAGGTCTGGCACGGCCTGGGGAACCCCCGCAGCCAGCCGATGCTCAACGCCTACCTGGGCAGCGAAGCCAGCGAGCCGGCCATCGAAGCGCTGCTGATCGACCCGGCCCGCTCCGCAGCGTTGGAGGCCGCGGGCTGCACGATCGAAAGGCCCGCCGAAGAGCAGCTTTGTGATCAGGTGGCCGCCGCCATCGCCGATGGGCTGGTGATCGGCTGGTTCGATGGTCGGATGGAATGGGGCCCACGGGCCCTTGGCCACCGCTCGATCCTCGGCGATCCGCGCCGGGCGGATATGAAGGACATCCTCAATCTCAAGATCAAGCGTCGCGAATCGTTCCGCCCCTTCGCGCCATCGGTGCTGCGCGAAGCCGTGCCGGAATGGTTTGAGCGCGACGGCGACGTGCCGTTCATGATGCAGGTGTACCCGATCCGGGAAGAGAAACGGACCCTGATTCCAGCGGTGACCCATGTCGATGGCACCGGCCGGCTCCAGACCGTCAGCGAGGCCGGCAATGGCCGTTACTACCGTCTGATCCGCGCCTTCGCGGCGCGCACCGGCGTGCCGATGGTGCTCAACACCTCGTTCAATGAGAACGAACCGATTGTCTGCACCCCGGGCCAGGCGCTTGACTGCTTCCTGCGCACCCGCATGGATGTGCTGGTGCTCGGCCCGGTGCTGATCCGCAGGCGCTGCTGATGGGCGCGGCCTCGACCAGCGTTTCCAGCGGGGTATCCGGAGCGCCAGCCGGTGGCTTCCCCATCCATCTGATCGTGCCCACCCGCAATTCCTACAGGCTGCTGCCGCGGCTGGTGGACTCACTCCAGGTCCAGACCGAGGGCAGCTGGCAGGTGACGTTCATCGACGGGGGCAGCGGTGCGGAGCACCGGGCCTGGCTCGATACCCTCTGCCTGCGCGACCGGCGCTTCCGTTGGCTGGAGCAGAACGCCCAGACCCCCGGCATCTTCGGCGCCATGAACCAGGGATTCGCGCTGGCGGGACCCAGCGACTGGCTCCTGTTCTGGGGCAGCGACGACTGGGCGGCCGGTCCCCAGGTGCTGGATCTGGCCGCAACCAGCCTGGTGGAATGCAGTCGGCGGGGCCGGATCCCCGACCTCCTGGTCTGCCACGGGCGCTACTTCCGCCTGGAGCCCAACGTCCCACCGAGACCAGCCCGGGCCACCAGCTTCCATTGGCGCCGCTCCTACCGCCGCTCCCTGCTGCTGGGGTCCACGCCACCCCACCAGGCCACCCTGTTCGGCCCGGGTGCCAGGGCCAAACTGAATCACTACGCAGAAGGCTTCCGGCTTTCCGCAGACCTCGACTACTTCCTGCAGCTTTCCACCCATCCGGAGCTGGAAGTGTGCCGCAGCGACCTCGAACTGGTGCACATGGGCGATGGTGGCGTGAGTGGTCAACAGACCCGCCGCCGCCTGACTGAGGTGCGCCGGGCTTACCGGAGGGCGTTCGGGATCTTCTGGCCCGTGCCTTTTCTGCTGCGCTACGGGCAGCGGATCATCAGCCGCTTTGAACCCGCGTCGAGCCAGCCATGACGGCAACCACCCATCCCATCCTGCTGTTCGGGTCCACCACCCCCACGGGAGCCGCCTGTCTGGAGCTGGCAGCCGGCCGGTCCGTGATGGTGGCCGGAAGGAGGCTCCCCCCGGGCTGGCCCGAGGATCGCTTTCTCAGCATTGATCTCAACGGGGCCTCCCTGCCCAGCCCGGAAACACTCCCTGAGAACGCGCTGCTGGTGAGCTTCGCGCCGATCTGGTTGCTGGCCCCCTTCCTGGCTGCCCTCCACGATTCCCAGGCCGGCCTAGGGCGGCGTTTGCCGATGGCCGCAGTGGTGGCCTGCTCCTCCTCCTCGGTGATCACCAAGCGCTTTGCCGCGAACCAGAAAGACCGCCGCCTGGTGGCGAAGCTGCTGGGCGCTGAAGACAGCGTCGAGGCCACCTGCGCAAAGGCCTCGATCCCCTGCCGCATCCTGCGGCCGACCCTGATCTACGGGCAGGCCGGAAACCTCGCTGATCAAAATCTCAGCCGCCTGCTGCAGATGATGCGGCGGCTGCCACTCCTGCCGCTGCCGGCTGAGACCGGGCAGCGTCAACCGATCCATGGGCGCCAGCTGGCTGCGGCGGCCCTCCATCTGGCGGATGGGATGGCCAAGGACCCCGCGGAAACGGCCAGCCGTCGCATCGCCCTCGGCGGGGATGAAACCCTCTCATACACCACCCTGCTGCAACGCTTGCAACAGGCGGCCAGACAACGCGATCCGCGGGATCGGGCGGGGCGTTGCCGACTGCTGCCCCTGCCCACGGGCCTCTTCCACCTGCTGGCCTCCCCCCTGCTGCCGATCTCGCCCAAGGGGTTTGAGGCCGTGCTGAGAATGGAGGCCAACCTGGCCGGCTTCACCCCCGTCCACTCCCTCTTGGGCACCGAGCCAGAACCCTTTCCCGTGCGCCCGCTGGCCTGGGATCCCCCTACCCGCGCCCAGGGCCAGCCATGACGATGCCGGCCATTCTGCTGCGGCAGCCGATCCCCCCCATCGTGCTGATCACGACAGTGGCCTCCGCGCTGCTGACGTGGCTGCTTCTATGGGGGCTGATCCCGTGGCTGCGGAGGCGGCTGCTTGATCAGCCCAACGCCCGCAGCTCCCACCGAATTGCCACCCCCCGCGGGGGCGGTGTCGTGTTCGTGCTGGTCGGCAGCCTGCTTAGCCTCGCCCTGGAAGCGGGTACAAGCGCCTGGATTCCCCTGATCTGCTGTCCCCTGGCCCTGGTCGGCCTGCTGGATGATCGCTACGACCTGCCTGCCGCATGGCGCTACGCGGCCCAGCTCGCCACGGCGAGCGTGCTGGTGGCGATGGCGGCCGTGCCGCTGCCGATCTGGGCGCTGCCATTGGTGCTAGTGGCCGTCACGGCGGTGATCAACTTCACCAACTTCATGGACGGGCTCGACGGACTCGTGGCCCTGTGCGGAGTCGTGCTGATGGCCTCGGCCGGACTTTGGCCTGTGGCCGGTGCCCTGCTGGGCTTCCTTGCCTGGAACTGGAGTCCGGCCAAGGTGTTCATGGGTGATGTGGGAAGCACCTGGATCGGTGCGGTTTTTGCTGGCATGGTGCTGCAGCAGTCCGGTCCGTGGGAGGCCATGTCCCTGCTGTTGGTGGGCTTCCCGCTGCTGGGAGATGCCCTGATCTGCGTGCTCCGCCGGATGCGGGCCGGCCAGCCTGTTTTCCAAGCCCACCGCCTGCATCTGTTCCAAAGGTTGCAGAGGGGAGGCTGGCCCCATGCCAAGGTGAGTGTTGTCTATGGAAGCGCCACCGTGGTGTTGGCGCTGGCAAGACCATTCGGCGGTGCTGCGGCTCTGACGCCTCTGATTGGCGCGGAAATGCTCATGGCGCTGTGGATGGAGCGCAATCAGGCCGTATCCTTCAAAGACGAAGCGAAAACGGGGTAAAGTGCGGCAAGGAGGCAGTTAATGAAATTGATGCATGTCAAGACGACACAGCATGTCTTCAAGGCTACATCAGAAAGCACTTAGAATTGAAACAGTGATGTTTTGGCAAATTGATTTTCAAGGATCTGAAGACTGAGTGAGTGCCAACAGCATTTTGCCCCGATCGCCCAAAACCGAGAACAGCAAAATGGAATCAAAGCTGACCTCACCTAACCATTCCACACCGAGCCACGCGGCCCGTTCTTCGGAAGCACCCCTCGGCATGACACCCCGTCCGCGTCGCTGGCCTTGGTCAAGGCTTGCCGAATCCGTGATGATCCGGCGCACGTATTTGGTGACCTTTGACGGTCTTCTAATCCTGGCAGCGTTTTATGGAGCCTTTGCGCTGCGACTGCACGAGAAGGAAACCCTGGCCACCACCATGTCCTCCCTGCGCTGGCTCCCGTGGCTGGCGCTGATCAGCGGGCTACCCGTCCTGCTGTTCTCCGGTTGGTACCGGGGTCTCACCCGCTATGCCGGTAGCCACTCGCTCTACGGCTTGATCCCCCGTGCCGTGGTGATGGTGCTTGTCCTGCTGATGACAAACACACTTTTAGGCGGCACTCAACCGCCGCGTTCTTTCTGGGTGCTTTATCTGTTGTTGTTCTCGGGGGCCGCGATCGGCAGCCGCATCGTGCTGCGCGATGTGCTGGTCAGCCAGTTGGACCGTAAAAGCAGCAATCAAATTGCAACCGATAAAACGGATGCAACTTTGATCTATGGGGCAGGCTATTCAGGCATGAATCTGTTTAATGCCATTCGCAGTGATCGCCGCTTTCGCATTATCGGCTTCCTCGATGACGACACCCAACTCCATGGAAGAACACTGCAGAATCTCAAGATCCACAGTCCAACCCGCTTACATGCTCTGATCAAAGATTATGGTCTGAACAAAGTTCTGCTCGCCATGCCCTCCCTATCCAGGGAGCGGAAAAGACTGCTGGTCGACCAACTCAGCCATCTCGGATTGGAAGTTCTATCCATTCCTTCCCTGGCACAATTGGCTAACGGTCAACGCATCGTGAGCGACATCCAACCGGTGCTGATTGAAGATCTCCTGGGTCGGGAACCAAGCAAACCCGACTCCCATCTCTTGCAGGAAAGCGTGAAAGAGAAGTGCGTTCTCGTGACCGGGGCCGGCGGATCGATCGGCAGTGAATTGTGCCGGCAGGTCCTCGCACTCGGAGCCAAAAAGTTACTCCTGCTGGATTTGAATGAATATGCGCTCTACAGCATTGACAAAGAGCTCAATTCCCTAAAAGCAGAAAGCGAAATCAGACCAATCCTTGGCGACGCATCTGATTCAAAAAGGTTAACATTGATCTGTCTCGAGCATGGCGTCCAAACCATCTACCACGCAGCTGCATACAAACATGTACCACTGGTTGAAGCCAATCTCTGCGCCGGAATTTCAAACAACCTCCGCGCCACCCAATCGGTAATCCATGCTGCCAAGCAGGCTGGCATTGAGCGGCTGACGTTGATTTCAACGGATAAGGCCGTCAGGCCAACGAATGCCATGGGAGCCAGTAAAAGGGTATGTGAGCTGCTGATTCAGGCTGCGGCCGCAGATCAGGCTGGACGACAACCGGTCATGGCGATGGTTCGGTTCGGAAACGTGCTCGGATCATCAGGATCGGTGATCCCCCTCTTTCACGAGCAAATTTCCAAAGGAGGGCCCATCACGGTGACCCACCAAGCAATCACGCGCTACTTCATGACGATCCCTGAAGCCGTGCAATTGGTGCTCCAAGCAACCGGAATGGCGAGGGGCGGCGAACTGTTCCTTCTGGATATGGGAGAACCGGTAAGAATCGCTGAATTGGCACGCCAGATGATTGAACTTTCAGGCCTTCGTGTAAAGGATGAACAGAATCCCAACGGCGACATCGCTATTGAATTTACAGGTTTGCGGCCTGGCGAGAAACTCTACGAAGAACTGCTGATCAGCGCTCGCGATGAAGCCACACAACACCCACTGATTCGAAAAGCCAAGGAACCTAACCACAGCAGTTCCGAACTAAAGCCCATGGTTGAGGCCCTCGAAAAGGCCTTGGATCGATGGGATGAGCAGGCTACAGTACTGGCCCTCTCGAGGCTGGTTCCTGAGTACAATATAGACAAGAAGTTGCAACCAACAAACCAAGCAGCCAATGGCAACGGACTAGCACCAAATGCCGCCCATCCCGCTTCCTCCAATCTATCCACTTCTCCATGACTGAATTGTTGAGCCATATTCCGCCCAGCCTGAGGGCAAAGATCCCGGCCATACCACCAGCTACTCCGCGTAATTTATGGCTTTTGCTGGCAGCGGCGGTGGCGACTCAGAATCTCGCTGCCTTCCAGAGCAGCCAGGATGAACACATCACGGTGTTTGCAGCCCTGATCTGGGGAGGGGCTCTGATCTGCCTGGAAGACCAGTTGGAAACTCTGGAACCGAATCCTCAATGGCCCGGAGTGGTAGCTGGAGCAGCCCTGCTGAGCTGGGTAATCGCACGCACGGCGATCATCCTGCATTGGGATGGAATGATTTTCATCCTGCCTCTGCTTGGATGCATCGCCTTAGCCCTTCTATGTGAACAAATTAAGGGTATTGGAAGATTTCGCGACTCACTTTTATGTTTGCTAATGCTGCCAGCCTTCAACGTGATTATGAAGCTGATTCCGGAAGGTCCTATGAGTGTTTTGACCGCACACCTGAGTGGCTTCTGGCTGGGCATCCTGGGGTTCGACAATATCGTACGCAACAAGAGCGTTCTTATGCCGACTGGAGGAGTTGAAGTCTTGCCGGCATGCAATGGTATTGACATGATTGCACAGGTTCTATGCATCGCTGTGATCTTCCAGCTGGCCTTTCCACTACGATCGCTCATCAGCCGTTTCCTAGTCTTCTCGCTTGCTCCGCTGATCGGCCTTGCGAGTAACACAATTCGGATTGCCATCCTGGCCTTATGCGTTGCTAATGGCAACGGGAAAGGCAGCAGGTTGTTTACATTCTTTCACGACGACATTGGGTCCTTAATATTTTCTGGCATCGCCGTTTTTGTGTTCGGCATTCTCTACATGCGTTTGTTGGAGCGAGAGCTCCCACCCCTGCCTGCAGTCATCCATGAGCAGACATCCCATCATGAATGATCGGATCATCAGCACGAAGCAGTTAAGTGCGCTCTATTCGATCTTGGCAGTGATCGCTTCCATTGCAGCCACCAAAGCGTTGATCTGGCCCCGATGGCCCGTGGCCCGACCACTGGATCAGCAAGCGATGACGAAGGCCTTGAATGATGGCGGTCTTCATGTAACTCCACTCAAACCATTGGCAGCCAAACGCAATTCTGAGCTCGCCACATCAGCAGCAATTGGCTACTCTATCAAGGACGGCATGGAACTCAGACTGATGAGGGGCGTGGCGCGCAAACGGTTTAACTTTCAAACCGCATTCTTTACCACATTGCATCCCGAGCTACAGCTCAAACAGAGAAACCTATCAGCCGGCCCTCCTCCCTACGTCTTCGGTGTGATTCAAAGCCAACCAGCACTCCAAACCTGCCTTGTGCAGGGAGATCAAGCGGCCGAGGCTTTTGGTGCCACAGGAGAGCAACTCACGCCGTTGGTCGACGGTGCAAGCAAATCAAGATGGAGCAGCTTAAAATCAATGGCTGGACTAAAGCCGAATCGAAATTATGAATGCATACTAATCCAGGCAACAAATACAAAGGGTTTGGCCACATCGATCGAACGGTCAACCTGGCTGCGTATACTCGGCTTACTGCGATCTGCTCTGCAATCAGAATCGAACAAGTCTGCGACCCATCATCAGACTTGAATCAATAACCATAATTCTCCAACGATGGTGTCATGGGTCTATTTGATCGTATATTGAGACAATCCACTCCACCTGCCCGGCAAACAGCTGCCCAAGAGAGCCGGCCGCTGTTGTATAGCTGGATCCAGAGTGGTAAGTTTGCAATCGGTCCAATGCCCAAAACAGCGGAGCAATGGCTGCAGTTGGAGCAAGTCGGATTCAGAAGTCGATTCAGCTGTTGTTATCCCGAAGAAGAGATCTTTGCGGCTGCTCCAAGTTCATGGCTATGTGATCGGGTTTCCCTACCAGACCATCGGCGCCAAGAATCAATGAAACTGGAGCAACTCGCGATGGCCCTGCTTCAGGCGGAGGCAGTGATTGAATCGCAGCCAGCCACCTATCTGCATTGTTTTGCCGGACGGGAGCGTTCACCCTTGATCGCCGTGGGGCTGGTGTCCCGAAGTCAGGGGGTTGATGTGCTCACAGCCCTAGACCGTGTGCGGCTATGCCATCCTGCCGCCTCGCCGATCTTCAGCGATCTGGATTTACTTGAACGCTTGTTAAAAACAATGTGAGCCCAACCCTGATGGGTGGGCTCAACACTGGTTGAACCACAGGTCAGCGTCGGAAGGGAAGCTTCTTCAACCAACCACCTCCACCACTGGAGGGTGGATTGCCAGATCTGCCGTCTGGCCGATCCGATCCTTTCGACTGGTTACCCTGATCCGATGGCTCCACGCCATTGAGTGGATTAGCACCGTTACCAGGATTCAGCTTCGACTGGCGCAACTCGCGGCTGACACCCTCTTCATGGTAACGCTGAACGGCAGCGCCGCTTCCATCGCGGATATAGCGATCGGTCAGATAGGAATCTCGGTAGCGGCGCACATAGTTGCCAACACCGCGAGCGTAGCGTCCAAGACCTTTGCCATATTTACCATAGGTAGATGAGTAACCACTGGCATTGGCATAGGCGTAGTGATAATAATAGCCATATTCATAACCATAATCATTCAAACGGCTTGGGAAGTTTACCTGGTTACAGATCAAACCCAGCACATCAACGCCTGTGGCCTTAATTCGGCGACAGGCCTGTGGAGCCAATTCACGACTGACCTTGCCAAGACCAACAAGGAACAGAATCCCATCCAGTTTTTCGCCCAAAAGAATAGGGTCAGCAAGCATCAGACAGGGTGGAGCATCAAACAACACCATGTCGTATTCGGTGAGATCGCGAATTTCGTTGACAACTTCTTGGGCACGGCTTGAGTTCAACAACTTCGCGGGGTCCGGCGGCTTCGGTCCAGCGGGCAAGATGTCGAGATTATCCTGAATCGGTTGAATCAATGACTTCAATTGCACCGAAGAATCGGTGAGAATGGATGAGAAACCTTCACCGTTAGCCAAGCCAAGGTAGCGAGTCTGCATCGGCAGACGCATATCAGCATCCACCACGAGAACTTTGAGACCAAGGTCGGCTAGGGTGCGTGCAAAGATCGTGACAGCTGTCGACTTACCTTCACCTTGGGTCGATGATGTCACGCCGACAAGACGGATGTCGCGATCTGCACGAAGCAGCCTGAAGGTGGTGAACAAGCTACGCAAGGATTCCTTGATAGCAAAGCGTTCACTGGCACTCATCTTGGCAATGCTGGTGGAGATCTCCACCCCAGGCTCAAGAGGCAAGTATGGAATCAAACCAAGAACCGGCAGTTGAAGTTCCCGTTCCGTTTCCATCGGGGTGTGGAACACGTTGTCGGTTCGCTCGCGAAGAATCGCTGCACCGATACCAGAAACAAGTCCGAGCATCAAAGCGCGCAGCAGGTTGCTTTGCAGATTCGGCTCTACCGGGATATCGGCAAACTCTGCCGGGGCAATCACCTGCCAAGGGGTGATTGAGCGGGCCCGTTGGAGACGATAATTGTCACGCGCAATCAGATAATTTGAATAATTTTCACGTGCGGACTTAAGATTTGCCGACAACTCTTCATATTTTTTCATCAGAGAAGGGCTGTTCCTAAAGTTCTCATTCAACAGCAAGATTTGACGATTCAGTTCATCTTGCTGTGATTCATTGGCGAACAATTGAGCCTTGATCGCATCGGTTGCTTGTTTGCGGACAACTGGGAGAATGGCATCACGCTGGGCGAGTATCGATTGAACGATTGGGGAATCGTCCTTGAAGACGGCTCTTGCGTTAGCAAGCTTCTGCTCAAAATCATCAAGAGTCTCGTTAGGAGTTGCTTGTCCTGCCCCAATTGCCTTGTTTGGGTTAGCATCATTCGGGCCTGGAATCACCGTGCCTTGGCGACCCAATTGCTGGACTGGCGTCGGGGCTCCGCTGGGTGCCCAATTCAAGCGACCGGACTGGACGGAAGCCAATTTACTTTCCAGCTCGGTATGCTCAACCTGCAGAGCCATCGACCTAGTGACCAGATTATCCCGATTCTGCATAATTTTCTCTGCGAGACCACTGGGGTCAAGAACATTATATTTTTGCCGAAAATCTTTAAGCTGTGACTCTAATTTAGATACATTGTTACGCAAGCCAGGCGCCTGTTGCTCGAGAAAATCCACCCCGGAATTGAGGGCGGCCTGCCGCTGCGACTGAGAAAACTTGGTGTAGTCCTTCGACAATTCATTAAGAATAAGTCGACCTTTTCCTGGGTCTCGCCAGCGCAGATTCACACTGAGGACTTGATCGACGTCGCCAGTAGGAGCGATCGAAAGACTGGATATCAAATCGTTCATCGAAACTCCCATCCGATCAGCCACCGGCTTAATCAGCAGGGGGGATCGCATCAGCACAATCAGGCTAGGAACGTCATTTTTGGGAGCTTGCCGAGCAATGTTCTCAAGCTTGTTTTCACCGACTCCAGAAACCGCACTTTCAAAGGGGTTGCTGATCTGGATCTGAAATCCACCCTCATAAACTGGCGAAAAAATTCTCTGGCGCAACGTTTCCAGGGCAAGCGCCCCGGTGACCAGGGAAAAGGTGAGAAGGAAAACGCCTTGCCGTCGTTTGATCGTCCTGATCAGACCCTTGATGCCCCCACCACCACCTCCTTCCGCGGAGGCCAGGGGAGACGGTGAAAGCCCGACATCAAATCCTTGATACCGGACACCGGGCTGAGCTCCAGCCATCAAAACCTCTGCGCTGGATTGGTTTCCGCCAGAGACGGGTTGACGAGAGGCGCCCGTAATCGTCACGTCGGGTGGGGCATAGAGGTTTTTTATTCTAGGCCCCTTACCGCTGACCCCATGCACGGGGAGCCGTTCACGTAGTGGCACCCCGGGCAGCTCCCTCCTCGGGTAACCAGTAAAGTGTGTCATCGGTATCCATTTGCGCGTGCCCGTACCCGACTCTAGGCGAGGCCTCCAATCCGGGCATAGCCTGGCTTGGCCAAGGTTGTTGGGCACCTGGCCGCGGAGCCGTCAGTACACCAGGCTGAAGGGCGCCCTCGCCGTGGCACTGATGATCTGCGGCCCTTCGGCTGAACTGGCCCGGGCTGGCTCCAACCCTGATCCTTCCCTAAGCAGAGATCTCGCCCCATTCCACCCTGGCTTAGCCAGAGGATCCTCCAATCTGCCTCCCACGGGACCGGCCCGTCTCAGCATCAGTCAGGTGTACGCCGATCTCTACGTGCTCGGTCCCGGCGATGGCCTGCAACTCACCTTTCTCGATCCAGCCGCGAAAGAAATCGGTGGTCCCTTCGGCATCCTGCCGGATGGCACCAGCAGCCTTCCCTTACTGGGTTCGGTTCAGCTCACCGGGCTCACGATCGGACAGGCCAGCCGCTGGTTGACCAGCCTTTACGGCAAGCAGTTGAATCGTCCACAGCTCTTTCTCACCCTGATCACCCCCCGTCCGGTGAAGGTTTCGATCATCGGCGAAGTGGAAAAGCCCGGCCTTTATCCCTTGGCCCCCTTCTCCACCCCCGTTTCAGCCATTCAGCAGGCCGGCGGGGTCACGGTGAACTCCGATATCCGCAAGGTGATCCTCCGGCGTCAGGCCGGTATGGATGGAATCCAGAAACAGGCCACCCTAGACATTAGTCAGGTGTTGCTCAATGGAAACCAACTCCAAAACCCTGTGCTGTTCGATGGTGACACCCTGATCATCGGCTTCACCAGGGAGTTGCCTGCCGAAATCCGAGAAATCGGAGCTTCGAACCTGGCGCCCACGGCCATCAACGTGACGGTGCTGGGCGAAGTGAAATCACCTGGCGCTCTGAGTCTTCCCGCCAACACGCCTCTGGTGGAAGCAATTTTCCGCGCCGGCGGACCGGTGCGCTGGCGGGCGAACAAAAATAAGGTTGATCTGATCCGTTTCAACCGCGATGGCAAGGTATCGCGTCAGACTTTCAGCTACAACGACACCACCAATCTTTCTGCTAAGAATCCGGCCCTTCGCAATGGCGATACTGTCATCGTGAAAACCAGCGTCTATGGGAAAGTTCTGGATGCTTTCTCTGATATTGCCATACCGATCGGGGCCGCAAGCAGCGCAGCGAATCTAGTCAATACCTGGTATTTCTACAATCAAAATTGGAACAACAACCGAGACTAACCCCCCCCCACCCCCCATCAAAACCGGCTTCGTCTCCTCCTTCTTCCCAACCCCATGGATCGCCATTCCCGCCCCTCGGCCCCAAACCACGCCCTAGCCTGGGCTCTGCTGAGCCAGTCCATCTGGCTACCCCTGCTTGCCCTCGATGTCCACGATCGCTGGCAGGCCCAGATTCGGGAGCAACGGGACATCGCCGAAGCCGCGGTTCGCCGCTCACCCCGGGGAGAGATCCCGCAGAGCCAGCGCCCTGATGTCCAGACAACCGCCAACAGCAAACTGAAGGACACTGGCCTGCTGCTCGGAAGCGTCGGTCAGTCACCCCTGAATCCCGCCGACCGAACCGGCATGGTGAGCGAATCGGGGCTGGCCGGCTTCGCGCCTAGCGGCTCATCCCGTACCACCAACTCCGGGTCAACATCCGGGTCAACAGCCGATCCCACGGTTGCTTCAACCTCAGCTTCCAGGCCTAGTGAGCCTGAACGGCCTAGAGGGGGCTCCGCCCTGCTCCTCTCCACCACAGCGAACTCTCATACTCCCCTTCTTCTGACCTTCAACAAGGCTGAACTGCTCGGGGGCAGCCTTGATATCAGCGATCTCAACACGGCCGCGATGCCGCCCCTGGCTATGGCCGAACGGGCCCGCTGGCAAAAGAGCGGTGATCCCCTCGCCCCTCTGCCCGGAGCCTGGAGGGAACCGATGCGAAAGGCCCTCCACGGCCTGGCGGCCAGTAAGGGTGTATCCACCAGTGTTACGGGAGCCCGGGTGGTCCATGTGCCCTCGCTCCGGGTGCGTCAGTCAACCCCAGTGCCCTTGGCGGTGCAGGCGGATGGCAGCGTCGACATCCTCACCAAACCCGACAACCCGGCCGTGGTGGATGAAATCCGTCAATGGTCGTCACGGCAGCCCAGCTCGGGAAAGGCTGGCGTCACCGCTGCCGTGGTCCATCTCGAGCCCCTGCCCGAGGCTCCCCGAGAGCCGCAGCTTCCCGTCTCCCGAACCACCACCGCAGCTCCGGCTCCAGCTCCCGTGGCGATGAGCAGCCGCCCCGCCGCCGCTGAACCCTCGGTCGCCCCAAGCCCAGTCCCCGTAGCCGCCGCCCCGGCCCCCGAGGTGGCGGCACCACTGCCTCCGGCATCGCCGGCAGCGGCTCCATCCCCCAGCAGCGCTGTCCCTCCAGGGTCAGGGACCGGAGCCATCATCCCCTAAACAGCATGGCGCCATTTCCAGTGAACACCCCGGTCCGGCGAGGCTGCTCGTTCGCTCTTGGTCTGCTCTGCAGCACGGCCCTGCCGGTCTGGTCGGGCCAGTCCATGGTGCCTGGAGCGACAAACAGGGCAGGTTGGTCGGCTGCCTCTCCGGTGGCGGAGGGTTCCATGGCAGGACATCCACCCGTGCCCACCGTCCCCACCTGGTCTGTTGTGCCTCTGGGCCCCGCAGCGAACCCAGGCTGGGAGTGGCTCCCGACCGGGTCCGGCCCAGCGCCAGGCTGGTCCCCCCCGAACCCGCCGGTGATCAACAATCCCCCGCTCTGGCGGGGGAGCTGACGCCGGCACAAACGGCTATTCGGCCACAGCCAGCACAGCCTCGCTGATCGCCCGGCGCTGTTCGGGGTCGTATCCCCAGCGGTTGAGAAAGTCGAGATCCGGGCCGCTGGCCTGGCCGGCAGCCTGCAGCAGAACCTCCAGACGCTCCTTGACCAGATTCGGATCAAGCTGGCGCAACAGCTCGGTGCTCCGGTCCCTCACCCGTTCCGATCGGGCCTGCTGGGCGGCATCGCCGCTGCGCTGATGGTGCATCGCCATGGCCGTGGACATCGCCAGATTGCGGACCGTGAGATCCACCACCCCCTCGCCCGCCTCCCGCAGGTTCAGCACCAGGGGCTCGGGAAGGCGATCCATCAGGGCACTGTCGCTGCTGAGACTCACCACGAAGAAGCCCCGCGCACCATCACGGCTATTCACCAGGTGGGCCACCTGATCGGCGAACACCTCATCGCTGAGCTCACCGGCCTCCCAGAGGGCAAGGCCCTGGGCGGCTCGCTCCATCGCCTGGGGGAACGTGGGAGCGGCGGCTCCGGACTCGGCAGTCATGCGGCTGGATCCCAGCGGGTGGCTCTCCAGCCTATGTAGCGGCGGCAGCGGCCGCCAGGCGATGGTCCCGCGGGGGAGCGCTAGCTGCCAGGCTTGCTGCATGGAGATTCCCCAGGCCCTGCCGGCCAGTCCCGATGGGTTCCGATCCGGCTTCGTCGCCCTGATCGGTCGCCCCAATGTGGGCAAGTCCACCCTGCTCAACCAGCTGGTGGGGGAAAAAGTGGCCATCACCTCCCCCGTGGCCCAGACCACCCGCAACCGGCTGCGGGCGATTCTCACCACGCCCACGGCCCAGTTGGTGCTGCTGGACACGCCTGGCATCCACAAGCCCCACCACCTGCTGGGCGAGCGCCTAGTGCAGAGCGCCCGCGGGGCGATCGGCGAGGTGGATGTGGTGCTGTTGCTGGTGGATGGCAGCCAGCCGGCGGGACGGGGTGACGCCTACATCGTGGAGCTACTCCGCCAGGGCAACCTGCCGGTGCATTTGGCCCTCAACAAGCACGATCTGGTGGAACCTGGCCGGGCTATGGAATTGGCGGACTCCTACCGGGAGCTGCTGGCCGGCGGCGAAGGCGAATCCAGCCTCCCCTGGCCCCTCCATCCGGTGAGTGCCCTCACCGGGGAAGGTACCGCCGAACTGGTGGGGAGCCTGGCGGCCGACCTGCCCCCCGGCCCCCACCTCTATCCGGCCGACGCCGTGAGCGACCAGCCGGAGCAATTGCTCCTGGCCGAACTGATCCGGGAGCAGGTGCTGCACCACACCCGGGAGGAGGTGCCCCATTCGGTGGCGGTGCGGGTGGAGCGGATTGTGGAGGATGGACCCCGCACGGCGGTGCTGGCGACGGTGGTCGTGGAACGCAGCAGCCAGAAGGGGATTCTGATCGGCAAGGGCGGCAGCATGTTGCGGGAGATCGGCAAGGGCGCCCGGCTGCAGATGCAGAAGGTATTCGACGGCCCCGTCTACCTGGAACTGTTCGTGAAAGTGGTGCCGCACTGGCGGCGCAGTGCCTCCCGCCTGGCCGAACTGGGCTACACAGGCGACTGACGAACCCGGCGATGGTTTCGCTGAGTCAGACAGCGGGGCCGAGGCGAGCTGGCTGAGCGATGCATTGGAGGAGGGCGGCTGAGAGGATGGGCTGATGCATGGCGATCAGCTTGAGCGAGTTTCCCCCCTCCGACCTGGCCAGTTTCCTGCGCCTCTGTGATGGCGAGTGGCTCACGGTGCGCAGCCGCTTCCAGCTTCAGGATGGCGGGGATGACAATGCCCAGCCAAATCCTCCTGCCGGGGCCGAGCTGGAAGCATCGGCGGAATCAGCGATCCAGGGTCCCTTTGGCGGCGACGATCCGGGCCCGAGGGCGGCCGTGCCCCAGGAACAGTGGCACGACAGCGCCCGCGGCGCCCTGCTGGTGGCCTACCTGGAGCCGGTGGAGCCCGACGAACCGGGGGCATTGCTGGTGACGCCGCCAGCACTCGATAGCCGCCCTGGCACACCGCAGCGCTTGCACTTCCAGGCGGGCGGAGGTTTTGCACGCCAAGATGAGGCCGGCAACGCTCAGAGCCAGGGCAGCTGGGAACTCTGGAGCGATGGAAGCCTGGAGCTCACCCAGGCCGGGACGGACGCCGTGGTGCGAGAGCGGATCTGGTTCACCAAGCCCAACCTGCGCCTCCGGAGCAGCGTGGAATGCCGCCGCGACGGCAGCCCCGCCCGGGCCAGCTTCAGTTCCGAGATCCGCCGCGTCAGCCGCCCCGCGCCGTGATGCGTCTAGATGTGGTGAGCCTGGCCCCCGAGGCCTTCGCCCCCCTGCTCAGCCTCGGGGTGATCGGCCGTGCCTTCACGGCCGGCATTGCCGGGCTGCACCTCCACAATCCCCGCGACCACACCACAGACCGCTACCGCAAGGTGGACGATGAGCCCTACGGCGGCGGGGCGGGCATGGTGCTCAAACCGGAGCCAGTGTTCACCGCCTTCGAGGCCATTCCCCGCCAGGGCCAACGCCGCGTGCTGCTGATGAGCCCCCAGGGCCAGCCACTGCACCAATCGGATCTGCAGCGCTGGGCCACGGCCTACGACCAGTTGGTGCTGCTCTGCGGCCACTACGAGGGCTTTGACGAGCGGATCCGCAGCCTGGCCGATGAGGAGGTGTCGGTCGGCGACTTCGTGCTCACCGGTGGCGAACTGCCCGCCGCCACGGTCATCAATGGGGTGGTGCGGCTCCTGCCGGGCACGGTGGGCACCGCCGCCTCCCTGGAGGAGGAGAGCCACAGCAGCCTGCTGCTGGAGCACCCCCACTACACGCGCCCGGCCGAGTTCCGCGGCATGGCGGTGCCCGCCATCCTGCGCAGCGGCGACCACGGCGCGATCGCCCGCTGGCGATTCGAGCAGCAGCAGGAGCGCACCCTCCAGCGGAGGCCCGATCTGCATGCCCGTTGGCTCCAGGAGCAGGGCTCTGCAGCCGCCGTTGGCAGCCCATCGAAGGCGGCGGAGCAGCCAGGCTGGAAGACTGAGCCACCATCGGACGCTCAAGGCGAGGACGGCATGCAGCTGCGCATCGGCAACGGCTATGACATTCACCGCCTGGTGAGCGGTCGGCCCCTGATCCTGGGGGGGCAGCGGCTGGAGCATCCGGCCGGGCTGGGCCTCGATGGCCACAGCGATGCCGACGTGCTGGTGCACGCCCTGATGGATGCCCTACTGGGGGCCCTGGGGCTGGGGGACATCGGCCAGTACTTCCCCCCGGACGATCCCCGCTGGAAGGGGGCCGACAGCCTGGAGCTGCTGGAGCGGGTGATGGGCCTGATCCGGGAGCGGGGCTGGGATGTGGTGAATGTGGATGCGGTGGTGGTGGCGGAGCAGCCAAAACTTCGGCCCCACATCGCGGCGATGCAAGCAGCCATCGCAGGCCGGCTGGGGGTGGAGCCCGATCGGGTGGGGGTGAAGGCCACCACCAATGAACGTCTCGATGCCACCGGGCGGGAAGAGGGCATCGCCTGCCATGCGGTAGCCCTGTTGCAACGGCCATGACCCCGCCCGAAGAACCCACTGAGCCACGCCTCGACCTCCGCCTCGATCTGGAGCGCCGCAGCCGGCTGGGGATGGTGGAGGCGATCTGGGGCGAACACAAGAGTGCCGGGCAGATCGCAGCCGCCCTGGAGGGTCTGCATCGGGCCGGCCAGGTCGGCCTGGTGACCCGCGTGGTTCCCTCCAAGGCCGAGGCGGTGCTCACGGGCCTGGCGGAGAGGGGCCATGACCCCACAACCTGGCGTTATCACCTTGACGGCCACTGCATTTGCTCGGCCCCCCTACCCCAGGCAGATCCCGAACAGGAAGCGGTGGCGATCGTGGCCGGGGGCAGCAGCGATCTGGGCGTGGCGAGCGAAGCCAGCCTCGCCCTGGCCTGCCACGGCATCGCCAGCGATCTGGTGCTGGATGTGGGCGTGGCGGGGCTGCATCGCCTGCTCGGCCAGCTCGATCGCCTCAGGCGGGCTCCGCTGCTGATCGCCTGTGCCGGGATGGAGGGCGCCCTGCCCACTGTGCTTGCCGGCCTGCTGCCCCAGCCGGTGATCGGAGTGCCGGTGTCGGTGGGCTATGGAGTGAGCGCCGGTGGACAGGCGGCCCTCCAGGGCATGCTCGCCAGCTGCGCGCCGGGACTCACCGTTGTGAACATCGACAATGGCTACGGAGCGGCGATGGCGGCCCTGCGCATCCTCGGGGCCTCAGCCATGGGGCCAGAGCGGGGCTGATCCAGGCTCCTGATCGAGCTCCAGAACGCTGCAAACCCAAAGGCGCATGGAGCGGGGCAGGAGACCTTGCTTGAAGCGTTCGACCGCGGAACCAGCACCGGTGTGTTCACCAAGTGCGGAGATGTGGGAGTCGGAACCATGCAGACCCCAGCCCGGCAGGGCGCCAGTGTGAGGACAGGACGGGGGTGGTCGCAGGCTCGGGTGGCTAACCCCAGGCAGCTGAAGGATGCCTGGGGATGGAGGGTGCGGGCGGAAGGGGACGGCGCGGTTCAGAGATGCTGGAGTTCGGGATAGGCCCCCAGCAACTGATCGGCGGTGAGCACCTCGCCCACCCCTTCGGGCTGCCAGATCACCTCGAGGGCGAGGAGATCTTCGACACCCACCGAGGCGAGACGCTGGAGGGTTTCGCGAAGCGCCTCGGCCGTGTCCGTGCCCTTAAGGGCGAGACTGCGACGGCTGGCGATCAGCAGGGTGACCGCGATGTAATCACTCGCCGCGTCGCTGCTGCCGGCAGCCACCACGGAGGACCCGGAGCTACGCGCCCCGGCCACATTGGTGGTGATTTCCCGCTCGAGCTTACTGCGCTCGCGCACGGCAAGGCGGTTGAAGGTGGACTCGGCACTGGCGAAAGGCACCTGTCCCACCTCACCGTTGGCGTAAACCCAGAGCTCGGGGTTGCGCAGCAGGGAGAGGCTGGTTTCCTGCAGGACCCGCTGCAGACCGGCCGTGGTGGAAGTGTCGGCCGTGGCGGCCATGCGACGCAGATCGGCCTGGAGTTCACGGGCGGAGGCGAGCAGACCCACCTGAACCTCGGCGATCGCCACCGGGCCATCGACCGAACCGCCGAGGCTGCCGGCGGAATCGGAACCCGAAAGGCTGCCCCCAGCGTTGCGCAGGCCGTTGAGCAGGGCGCCCACCACGGCCATCAGCACCAGCAGGCCGAGCAGACCGCCGCCGAATCCGAAGATCGGCACCACGAACGGCACACCAAAACCACCGCCGCCGTAGTAGCCACCACCGCCGTAATAACCGCCGCCGCCGTAATAACCACCACCACCGCCGTAGTAGCCACCGCGATTACCACCGCGATAGGAGCCGCCGCCGCCGTAATTCCGGGGCGCGGAAGGAGCCGAACGGAAACTGCCGCCGCCGATGCGGCCGCCACTGGCGGCCTGGGCGGGGGTCGGGGCGGCGGCGAGCAAGGCGGCCATCAGCACTGGCACAAGCACGAAACCGGTCAGGCGCCGCAGCGCGGGACGCAGGAACAGTGGCAACGGTCGAGGGGCCATGGATGGCACCGAGGGATGAGCGGAATCTAGGTACCATCCATCACAATGGTGACCACTTCCAGCACATCGGATTCCACCACCGGCTGGGAAGGCCAGTGCTGGCGGGAAAGGATGGATCCGTTGAACTCCACCACCACCAGCCGGGGCTGATAGCCGAGGGCCTCCAGCACCCGATCGAGGGTCAGGCCAGCCGGGGCCAGCCGTTCCTCCCCGTTGACCCGCAACGTGATCGGCTCAGCCATCAACCCTCGCCAGGGCCTCCAACAGGGCGGCGCTGGCCGCCTGCGGGTCAGGAGCTGCCGTGATCGCCCGCACCACCGCCACCCGGCGGGCGCCGGCCGCAACCACGGCGCCCAGATTGGCCAGGTCAATGCCGCCGATCGCAAAGAAGGGAACCGGGCACGCGGCCGCCGCCGCCGCCACGTAAGCCAGGCCGACCGGCTCCCGGCCCGGTTTGGTGGGGGTGGCGTTGACCGGCCCCACCCCCACGTAGTCGCAGCCTTCGGCCACGGCGTGGTGGAGCTGCTCCGGTGCGTGGGTGCTGATGCCGATCAGCCGATCCGGCCCCAGCAGCCGCCGCGCCACCGGCAGGGGCAGATCGCCCTGCCCCAGATGCACCCCATCGGCCTCCACGGCCAAGGCCAGGTCGACCCGGTCATTCACCAGGAACAGGGCTCCATGGCTGTGGCAGAGCCGCCTCAGCTCCTGGGCTTCGAGGAGCCGCTGGCGATCGTCGAGGGGATCGGCCGCCTTGGAGCGGTATTGCACGATCCGCACCCCGGCCTCCAGGGCCCCCGCCACGACATCCCGGGATCCGGCGCCCACGATCAGATACAAGGAACAACGCCCCAACAGGGCACGGCGTCCGTTGCCATCACGGTGGGCTCGGAGCAGATCCACCTCCAAGTCGTAGAGGCGATAACGGCCGCGGGCCGCCTCCTCCGCCAGGGGCGGATCGATGCCCCGGCCGAATTCCTCCAGCACCCGCAGGGCCTCCTGCACCCGGGCGGCATTGGCAGCCACGATCTGATCCGGGGAGGTGCGTGCTGACTGGGCCGGATGGGTGAGGCCGGCGGCCGAATCGGTGGCGCTGTGCCGGGCCCGTTTGTAGGCGTCGCGGTGGAGCAGCCCCAGCCGTTGGCGCAGGTCCTTGCTGCGGGCCACCAGATCGGGACGATCCAGCCCGAAGCGGGCCCAGTCCTCGAGAACCCGCAGACCCTCCCGGGCCCGATCGAGATTGGCATCCAGCAGGCGCTCGATCGGCTGCAAGTCGGGAGGCCTGCTTGGGCCTGCCCGCACGGCCCCGTCGGGCTGCAGGGCGGGCGTTGCCCCATCACCGCCGGGAACCGGTGAGGAAACGGTGGTCGGCGGGGAAATCGACACTCGGGATGCGGTGAAGGGGGGTGGATCGTTACCTAGTCTGAAACAACCCCAGAGGGCCCCATGGTCAACGATCCGGGCAGCGGCAGTGAAGACAATCCCCTGCAGGTGCTGGTCTCCGGCATTCTGCTCATGGGCCTGATCGCGCTGTTCATCAGCTGGGGAATCCGCCACGCCTACGCCATCGCTTGATGCCGGGCTGAACCGGCAGTGACGATCGGGGAGAGGTGCCCGCGCTGCGGCCCAGCCGACAAGGGCCTGGATCTGGGAGCCTGCTCGATCAAACGCGGCTAACCCTGATCAGCCTCACCCTGATGAGGATCAGCCCAATTCATTCTCACCGGGAACGGCCCCAGCCTCAACGGGCATCAAGGATCGCCGCGGCCTCCCTGGCGTCCTCGGCGATGCGCGTTGCCAGCTCCTCGAGGCCGGCGAACCTCTGCTGGCTGCGCAGATAGCGGACGGGCTGAACGATGAGCTGCGCAGCGGCCAGGTCGATCTCCCGATCGAGCAGATGCACCTCCACGGCAGAGGGTGCCAGCGGGTCCACGGTGGGCTGGGGGCCCAGATTCATCACGGCGGGCATGCCTGCCCCACCGACCTCGCCGGACCAGGCCAGCACCGCGAAAACGCCCTCCCGGGGGAGACATTTGCGGCCATCCACCTGGAGATTGGCCGTAGGCCAACCGAGGCCCCGGCCCAGCCCTCGGCCCGGCACCACCAGGCCACGGAAGCGGTAGGGCCTCTCAAGCAGCCGTTCGGCCTCCGCAAGATCAGCGGCGGCCAGGGCCCGCCGAATCCGGCTGCTGCTCACCCGCTCGCCCCCTTCGAAGAGTATCGGCAACACCGACACCGCAATGCCGCAGGCTGCTCCAATCCGCGCCAGATCGGCCGCGTCGCCGCAGCGGCCGGCGCCGAAGCGGAAGTTCTCGCCCACGGCCACCCGGCGCGCCTGGAGCTGCCCCACCAGCACCTCCGCCACGAAGGCCTCCGGCGAGAGGGCCGCCAGGGAACGGGTGAAGGGCACCATCACCAGCTGGCGGATGCCCAGGGGCTCCAGCAGCTCCAGCTTCTCCTCCGGAAGGTCGAGCCGCAGGCGGGTCTCTCCATGGAGCACCTCGCGCGGATGGGGCCAGAAACTGACGACGGTGGGGACCCCGGTGCCGCTCGAACCGTCGCAGTGCTCCCCAAGGCCGATGCCGGTTTCCGGGACGTCCGGGGTGATAGCGGTGATCGCCTCAATCACCCGGCGATGGCCCCGATGCAGACCATCAAAACTGCCCAGGGCGATGGCGGTGGGGCGCAGGGCCTGATCCGGGATGTGCAGCGGGATGGACAGGGGATTCAGGACCGGGCGCTCGCCGAGGGGATCCTCCCATGGCAAGTTTGGAACCTCTGCAGGCAGCACGACCCATGGCCGATCCAGTGGATCTGCAGCGCATCTCCGGCGCCCTCCGCAATGTGGGCTGGGCGCGCTTCTGGACCCAGCTGGCTCTGGCGGTGGTGGTGGTGGGGGTGCTGCTGTTCAACAGCATCGGCGCCCGGGTGGCCTCCAATGCCCAGCGGGCCGTAGGCCTGGGCCCCGGACTCTCCTTCACCACGCTCTCCTTCCTGCTGCTCGCTTGGAGCCTCTGGCAGTGCTGGCAGGTGATCCGCTGCGGCCGAGCCCTGGCCAGTCCGGTGCGCCCCAGCCGCGGCGAGACCACCCGCCTGATCAAGCGCGGGCTGCTGGTGGATCTGGCCGGCCTCACGATCGCCGCCGTGGGATACCAGGCCCTGGCCGGGAGCCTCTTCCTGCAGGCATCGATGCAGGCGCCGGGGCTGTTCGGCCCAATGGCCTATCAGGGAAGTCAGGGGCCGATCAGCACCTTCCCGATCACCTCGATCGAGATGCTCTCGGTGCTGAGCAACACCCAGGTGCTCTTCGCCCATCTGATCGGCCTGATGTTCACCCTGTGGATGCTGCAGCGGGTGTACCGCAGGGGTTGAGGGGGCTCCCGCCCTGGGCCATCGGCCGTCGGTCCGACGAAGGGAGTGAGGGCCAGGATGGGCCTGGAAAGGGCATCCGCGTCGCGATCCGAACGGGTGCTCGGTCGAGGCCGAATCGCAGCACTGGGACGATCACGCGGGCCCCGGGCCAGGGGTGAGGGCAGCCGGATCGGGCAGGTTGTCCGTGGCACCGCGCCAGAACAGTTCGGGCTGCAACGGCGTGAGCGAAGCTCCCCCCGCAGCGATCCAAGCCACATCGGTCGGCCAATCGGCGGGGCCAGCCACGGCGGCATCCAGGTCGTCCACCACCTCGCCGGCCAGCCAGTAATAGGTTCGGCCGCGCGGATCCTCGCGCCGGTCGAACTGATCGGTGTAGCGACGCACGGCGGTGCGGCACCAGCGCAGGGGACCGATCGCCTCAGCCGGCAAGGGCGGCACATTCAGGTTGAGCAGCATGCCCTCGCCCCAGCCGGCCGCCACCATCCCTTCGGCCACGTCCAGGGCGAGGCCGGCGGCGGCGCCGAACTGCCGCCACTTGAAGTCGGCGCAGCTCACCGCCAGGGCGGGATAGCCCTCGATCGTGCCCTCCATGGCGGCACTCACGGTGCCGGAATACAGCACGTCCGTGCCGAGATTCGGGCCGTGGTTGATGCCCGAGAGCACCAGCTGGGGGGGCTCCTCCAGCAGGCGGAACAGGCCGAGCTTCACACAGTCGGAGGGGGTGCCGCTGCAGGCCCAAGCCGTCACGCCCGGGGCGAAGAGCTGGTCGGCCCGCTCGGCCCTCAGGGGGGTCTGGAGCGTAAGGCCATGGCCTGTGGCGGAGCGTTCCTGGTCGGGGCACACCACGGTGACCAGATGACCCCGAGCGGCGGCCTCGGCCGCCAGGGCCTGGATGCCGGCGGCGAAGACCCCGTCGTCGTTGCTGATCAGGATCCGGAGGGGGGCCATGGCGGGTGGGGCTCTGGCGATCAGGCTGCCACGGAGCCTTCGGTCACCGGGGTGCCGTGGGCTGCAGCCGACCGGCTCCCTCAGGGCGAAGCACATCCAGGGCCTGCACCCCGATCGCCGCCTGGTTCTCGGCCCGTCCCAGGCCTCGTTGCTGAACCGTTCCCAGCCTCTTGCGCAGCGGAGGCCGCACCCTGCGGGGGTCGCTGCCCGGACTTCCACCCCCGGTGGCTCCAGCCACGGCGGTTCCCACGCCTGCGAGCCCAGTGAAGAAGGCGCCCGGGGCCCGGCGGCGACCACCAACCCGGCACTGCCTACAGTCGCGCTTCACCCCGTCCCAACGCCGCCGCCGTGAGCGCCACGATCACCCTCCAGCAGCTCACCGACCAGCTTCAGGCCCTTGAAGCGGAGGCGGCCGCCGCGATCGGTGCCGCCGCCGACCCGGCCGAGCTGGAGCAGCTCCGGGTGGACCTGCTCGGCAAAAAGGGGCGCCTCTCCGGGGTTCTCGGAGCGATGGGGCGCCTTCCCGGCGAGGAGCGGCCCCAGGTGGGGCAGCGGGCGAATGTGCTCAAGGAGCAGGTGCAGAGCCTGCTGGGGGAGCGCCTCCACCATCTCCAGTCCTCGGCAATGGCGGATCGCATCGCCCGCGAGACGCTCGATGTGACCGCACCCTGCCGCTATGTACCGCCAGGGCACCGCCATCCGCTCCAATCCACGGTGGAGGAGATCCTCGACATCTTCGCGGGCCTGGGCTACCGGGTGTCCGAGGGGCCTGAGGTGGAGAGCGATTACTACAACTTCACCGCCCTGAACATCCCGCCCCACCATCCGGCCCGGGACATGCAGGACACCTTCTATCTGGCCCCCGGGGCCGATGGTGGTGAGCGACTGCTGCGGACCCATACCTCGCCGGTGCAGATCCGCCATCTGGAGGCCAATCCGCCGCCTGTGCGAATCGTGGCCCCCGGGCGGGTGTACCGGCGCGACGCCGTGGATGCCACCCACTCGCCGGTGTTCCATCAGGTGGAGGTCCTCGCCCTTGATGAGGGACTCGACTTCAGCCACCTGCGCGGCACCGTGACCACCTTCCTGCAGCGCTTCTTCGGGGACCTGCCGGTGCGCTTCCGTGCCAGCTACTTCCCCTTCACCGAACCCTCCGCCGAGGTGGATGTGCAGTGGCGGGGCCGCTGGCTCGAGGTGATGGGCTGCGGCATGGTGGATCCCGCCGTACTGGAGGGGCTAGGCATCGATCCGGAGCGCTGGAGCGGCTTCGCGGCGGGGCTAGGGGTAGAACGCTTCTGCATGGTGCGCCACGGCATCGACGACATCCGGCGCTTGTACACAAGCGACCTCCGCTTTCTCGAGCAGTTCTGAGCCCCGGACCTCTCAGGCAGGCTGATCGGTCAGCTCGGGGCAGCACACGCCGCCGAATCAGTGGATCTAGGCAAGTGGAGGACGGCAACGCTCCGGCCCAGCGGGAGCACAACAGCGGCAAAGCGGGATTAAGGCCGATAAGGTGATTATTAAAAACGAAACCCTGAAGCAATCAACGCAACACAATCAATTCGACCATAAACAATCAAGCAACGCCAATATCACTTTTAAGAATCAGTCCAACCCAGCCATGCTGCGATGCTGCGATGCTGCGATGCTGCGATGCTGCGACCTGATGCTTAGACCCGATGCTGAGACCTGATCAGCATGGGCTGGATTCTGATGACAGACGAACCCTGGACTCCACTGAATTCAAAACATCTCCAGGAAAACGGGATGGATGGAACCGATCAATTTCAGAGTTACCGCGGGGCGGGTGCTTCAATCCCTCGATTCCCTAGACTTCCCCAACCCGCTACACCACCTCTGTCCCGCGTCGGCCTGATCGTCAACGACGGCAAGGCCTTGGCCCTGGCCACCGCCGCCACCATCGAGGCTCGGCTCGAGGCGGCCGGCATGGAGGTGGTGCGCGTGAGCAGTGCTGGCGGTGTGGTGGGCTTCGCCAATCCCGATCAGCACCTGCGTGCCAAGGGTTACACCGCCTGCGTACCGCCCAGCTTCGATGCCTCCATGCCCCTGGCCCTGGTGCTGGGAGGCGACGGAACCGTGCTCTCAGCCGCCCGCCAGACGGCACCGATCGGCGTGCCGATCCTCACGATCAACACCGGCCACCTGGGCTTCCTAGCGGAGGCCTACCTCAAGGACCTCGAGGGTGTGCTCGATCAGGTGATCGCCGGCGAATGGACCGTGGAGGAACGCTCGATGCTGGTGGTGAGCGTGATGAGGGGCGAGCAGCGGCGCTGGGAGGTGCTCTGCCTTAACGAGATGGCCCTGCACCGCGAGCCGCTCACCAGCATGTGCCACTTCGAGATCGCGATCGGCCGCCATGCCCCAGTGGACATCGCCGCCGACGGCGTGATCCTCTCCAGCCCCACCGGCTCCACCGCCTATGCCCTCAGCGCCGGCGGACCGGTGATCACGCCCGACTGCCCGGTGCTGCAACTCACGCCGATCGCGGCCCACTCCCTGGCTTCGCGGGCGCTGGTGTTCAGCGACCGGGAGCCGGTCACGGTGTTTCCAGCCACGCCCGAGCGGCTAATGATGGTGGTGGATGGCAGCGCCGGCTGCTACGTGTGGCCCGAGGATCGGGTTCTGGTGCGGCGCAGCGAACACCCGGTGCGCTTCGTGCGCTTGGCCGACCACGAGTTCTTCCAGGTTCTACGCAACAAGCTGGGCTGGGGGCTGCCCCATGTGGCCAAGCCGGGCAATGGTCAGGAGCCGTCATGACGGCGGCCAATGCTCCGGGAAGGGGACGGCGCGCCAGGCCGGAGGCCGGTTCAATTGTGCTGCTGGTAGGCGGCCAAGCCGAAGCCCTAGCACCCCGTCTCGAACTGTCCGGCCATCGGCCGATGGCGCTGGAGCCCGAGGAATCGGCCACCTGCCCCCAGCCCCAGGCAGTGATCGTGGCCCCGGATCAGGAAGGGGAGATCGCCAGGTTGCGCCAACGCTTCTCCGGGGTGCCCCTGCTGCTGGGCATCGCCAGCGACAGCGTGGAGGGAAGGATCCGTTGCCTGGCCAGCGGCGCCGACGACTACTGGCTGACCTCCGTAGGAGCCAGTGACCTGCTCACCCGGCTGAGGCTGCACCTAGGGCTGAGCCACGGCCCCGGCCCCGTGGCGGAACCGATCAGCGAGCGGCTCCAGTGGGCCGACCTTGTGGTGACACCCTCCAGGCGGCGGGTGCAACGGGGCAACCGGACCGTGGCCCTCACCACCCGGGAGTTCGACCTCCTGCTGCTCCTGCTGGGGGAGCGGGGCAGGGTGGTGAGCCGTGAGCGGATCCTGAAGGAGGTCTGGCAGGGGGAAACGGCCGCCGCGAGCAACGTGATTGAGGTCTACGTGCGCTATCTGCGCCAGAAGCTTGAGGAAGGCGGCGAACGGCGCCTGATCCACACGGTGCGGGGCCTGGGCTACTGCCTGGGGGAAAGGCTGCCGGAGCAGAAGGGAGGGGTACTGCCATGACGAGTGCGGTACGCCCGTGAAGGGCCGGCCCTAGTACAGGAAATGGCGATGCCGGTGCGCCTCAATTCCATCCCCCCGATCAACGCCACGATCCCCATGCCACCCCCCACGCTGAGCCCCCCAATCGGATCAAGGGTCCGTGGAGCCGCCCGGCCCCTTGGGAGGGGTTCGATCGGCGCGGCTCGAGGGATTCCAGCCCTGCTGGTTCCGGGTCTGCTGGTTCCGGGTCTGGCCGCCCGAGGGGATCAACCCGCCGCACCGCCCATGCACCTGCCGATCGAGGCTCGCTGGTGTCCTGCCGGCATCCCGCCGTCTCCATCCGACCCACCGGCTCCGCGGCAGACGCCAGTCACGGCAGGGCCGCTCGCCAGCTCCAGCCCCCAGGCGGCCTGCCTGGGTTTGGAGGTTCCCCGCACCTGGCACCAATACACCCTGGGCCTGCAGATGCGGCCGCCACTGCCGACGGGCCGAGGAATGTGGTTCGCCTACCGCCCCGCCCAGGTGGCCCGCTTCTGGATGCACCGCACACCCCAGTCCCTTGACATGGTGTTCGTGCGCAACGCTCAGGTGATCGCCATCGAATCCGCCGCAGCGCCCTGCATGCGGCTTCCCTGCCCCAGCTACGGGCCGGATGAGCCGGTGGATGGGGTGCTCGAACTGGCTGCCGGCGAAGCCTCCCGCCTCGGCCTGAGGGTGGGTTCCGCCCTGCGGGTGGAGCTGCTCAGGTCCTTCGGCCCGACAGCACCAGCATCGGATTGAACCCCGCCACAACTGCAACGAACTGAATCTCAACACTTGATCGGGCAGACAGAATAGATATTCAAAAAAATTTCGAAACTCGTTAGCCCTCTCAATTAAGCAATCCCCGAAGAAGGTTGTCTTCAGAAAGAACTCGATAGTAAGATCGGGCAAAAGGCTTAATAGCAGAGTGGCGCGATGATTCCTCACGGATGGCCCATTCCTCACGAATGGTTCGCAAAGCGCGCTTGACAGGCTCCGGCAAATAAGATCTCAAAGGAAGTTGCCGCGAAGCCGGCATGGTATTTGTACGATTGAATGCCGTGTCAGCGCTCAAATTTCGCTCTTCTGTGGCGTTTGGACCCCAAAGAGCCGAATAATCACTCTGCTGAGGCTGCTTCGCGAATATTATCGGATTAGAAATTCTCTTGGCAATAGCTATCAAATATGTTGGACTATTGTTGCACAACTCGACACGCTCATGAACATGGTCAGGGTCTGATACTGAGTACCAGGATCCACCATATGACGTCTCGTGCAGTAAAACGGCTTTAGTTTCAAAGCCATTTTCTGGAGAGAACACCCGGAATAACAACTCCGGACTTAACTGCCAAAAGCCATGACCCATGAAATTGTTGGCATTAGTTACCTGAAGAAAATAGCCGCCAACTTCAACCATTTCCATGCAATTTTTTAACCCCTGTGGAATATTAAAAATGTGCTCAAGGCAACCCCCATCAAAGACAACCGAGAATCGCTCGCACAAATCTCCTGGAATCGGCAAATTCATGTCGTGAAGAGTGTCCGCGCCTTCATAAGAAGAATAGTCAAGAGACGCAACTTCCTGAGCCCCAAAGAGATTGAATAGTTTCTCGCTATACTTATTTTCCTGAAGAAATGTTGCCGCATCAACATCAATTCCTTGCAATGAGAAAATGTGCTGTAGCACATTTTTATCTAAAAAAAGCTGCTGTCGGCCAATGGTCAACACGCGACTGAAATCTATATTCATTGATTTAGCGGCACAAATAATTTTTATGGTTGAATTGTCGACGCCCATCGCCCTTAACTCCTAAAAAATTTACAATAGGAAGAAATAGTGCCTTCGGTAAGCAAATGCTAGCACTTATGCATAAACTGGGGCTTGATTGCTGAGTATGCTTCCGCGCAGCCGATCCAACCACATGGACTGGTCCATGCCACATCTGCGTTCACAGAAAAAATGTTGTCGCGCGTCCAGCACGACGGCTGGGATTCTTATGGTCAGCCGAGCGGCTCCGGCTGCATAGTCTTACCTTACTTACGCCAACAAGAAAAAGCCAATACAGATAAAAAGCACGAATACGAATTTGATAAATGAGAGTGCCAATATACCTTGACCAAAAGAAGCCTGAAATAATTGGCGGATGCCCTTTAGCATGCACCTGCACTGGCTCTGGCTCATGTATGACGTAGAGACAAATATCATGTGGAGCTAGTGTTTTTACCAGCAACGAAAAGACACTTTGATCATATCGATTTTCTCGAAAACTATGGTGATTGGTCAGGCGGGAGGGAGCATCAGTGCAAAGATCAAAGTTGGCTTGCATGAACCCATTCCAGTGCTGGAGAAAATGACGCGTTCTTGCATTGACCCTTAAGGCAAAAAAGTTTGCCGTATACTGATCAGTATTGGCATGATGACCATCAATAGGGAAGTAGAATCTGCTCATCAGATCTGCCCTTGTCCATGTATGTTCTGTATGGCCGGGCAGCTGATAGACAACCATGTCGATCTGCGGATCCGCCATAAGTCTATCCAACCAGTGATTTTGGAGTGGTAAAACTCTGTCGCGGCCATCGACATACATCAGAATTGAACCTTCTGCGAGTGAATCAAAAATCTGTAGGGTTAAATATGGCTTCCAACGAAAGTAGCCATACCCACGCCTGTGGGATTCGGCATATGCATAGATTTCGGATGGAAGTGATGATGGATCCATCACGATGCATCGGGCCTGCGGATAGGCAACCTGGAACCCGTCAAGTGCATCCCTGGCGAAATCCACATAAGTTTTGTTGTTTCCGAATGCCAGTGCTACCAATTCAGGCCGAAGGGAATGTCCGAGGCTTGACATACTGTTGATGTAGATCTATACGAGTTTACACAGGTGTCAATGGATACGAGCGGGGGGAGCCTTCTGCCGAAGTTCTTTCTCAAAGCATCATCTAATTCCCGACAGAGTAAACTGGAACTGCTTCACCAATAGAAACTCTCCACGGCCATCAAGCAAGCAACATGTCCTGCCTGCGGTCTCCATGGGGTCCAGGATGGGCTGCTGGAGTTGGCTACAAGTGAATCCAGCCGGAGACGCTTTACCGAGGGTTCCCCATGCGGGTGCAGCTGCTCAGGTCCTTCGACCCGACAGCACTAGCACTGGATTGAGCGGCGAAAGGCGGGTGCCGTCCCCCAGGGGAGCGCCCCGCCACACCTGCAGCTGCCGGATCGCCACCTGAAGACCTGCGGCCTCCAGCAGCAGCCGCAGCTCGCCCAGGGCCTCCACGGTGGCCAGGGGCACCACCACCACCCCGCCGGGTCGGAGCCGCTGCAGCACCGCCTCCAGCACGGCGCGGCGCTCCCGGCCACCACCACCGATCAGCACCCGATCAGGATCGGGAAGTTGCTCCAAGGCGGCGGGGGCGAGACCCTCCACCAGGCCGGCCGGCGCCACCGCCAGCCGCTCCGCATTGGCCGCCAGCAGAGCCCCGGCCCCGACCCGACGCTCCACCGCCCAGAGGCGCAACCCCGGCCGCAGCCGCAGGGCCTCCAGGCCCACCGATCCCACCCCGGCGCCGATGTCCCAGAGCACCCCTTCGGCCGGCAGGTCGAGATCAGCGAGCAGCTGGATGCGCACCTCCCGTTTGGTCATTAGGCCCGGATGGTCGGGGTGCTGGAGCCAGAGGCCATCCTCGATGCCGAACAGGGGCAGGCTGGTGGGGGCAGCGGGGGTATCGGCCACCAGCAGCACCAGGTGGAGCGGATCAAGGTCCATGGGGGTGGGCTGACCAGGGGCCAGGCGCAGCACCCGCTCCTGGGGATGGCCCAGCCGCTCGCAGATCCAGCAGGCGTAAGCCGCCTCCAGACCAGAAGCCCGCAGGATCCGCCGCACTGTGTCTGCCCCGCCCGCCCCGGGGTCGCAGAGCACCGCCAGGGCCGCGGGGCGGCGCTGCAGTTCGGCGGCCAGCGGTTCGGGGTCGCGCCCATGGAGGCTCAGCCAGCTGGCGTCCTGCCAGGGGCGGCCAACGCGAGCGAAGGCCAGTTGCAGGGAGGTGGGGGCCGGATGGAAGCGCAGCTGCTCGGCGGGAAAGGCCTGCAGCAGCAGCCGGCCGATCCCAAACCAGAGAGGGTCGCCGCTGGCCAGCACCACCACCTGCTGGCCTTCGGCCAGGGCAGGGCGCAGGCGTGCCAAAAGCTCTTCGGGGCGATCGGTGGGGATCAGCTCGGGGGTGAGGGCTGGCGCTGGAGGGCGCTCCAGGGAGCGGAATTCAAGATCCAGGGATCCATCCTCTTCGCCGCCTCGATCGGAAGCCCCGACATACCAGCGCCGCAAGGGGTCGAGCAGGCGCTGGGGCGCGGCCACCAGATCCACCTGGCGGAGTCGCTGCCGCCAGAGGGGCGACAGACCCTCCAGACCACAGGCATCGGTACCGACCACCTCAAGGACTGCGAACTCCAGCTGCGGCTCCGGCTCACTCCCCATGATCATGAACCGTTGCACAGCCAAGACGCCCCCCTGGTGGCTGGCTGGAGCGCAACCAAGACCTGGTGAGGAGGTATCGGTGCTGGTGCACACGGCTATCAGGATCGATGCATTGATCGAGCAGGAAATCGGACTGAATCAGCTGGAGCCGGACTAGGTCAGCCGGGGGCTTCAGGGTGAACTGGGCGGCGAAGCTGGCGAAGCGGTAACCAATGATTTTGCTTCGCTACGCACCAAGAATGATCTAAACGAAGGATAAAGCTTCAGGGCACCAGTATTTGTCAGGTGACTGCCATCACTGAACAGAAACTGGCCGTCCATTTTCATGGAACACATGGCCACAGATGGCGGACAGATCACGGGGAAAGGATCATAAATATCTATGGAGGAGGATTCGCGGCTCAGCTCGCCGAGGAGGGCTCGCACCGGTTCAGTTTTCTGAACCTCCTTTGCCCGACTCTCAAGAGACGGCCGACAATCAACAGGTATGGACCAGGCGGGGCGAAACCATTCAGGTCTACAAAGACTGAGGGGAACGCTAATTTCAGAGGTATCAAACGAAGGCAAGGGAGCGAAAAGAACCAGGCGAGCACCCTTTGAGCGAATTTGGCTATCAATATCCTTAACGGCCTTACGAAACGCAGATGGCGTCTGCGGCGGCCCGAAGTAGCCATACAGATTGGAAACGAATACAACGCGATCTCCCTGCTTAAGGTCAGCCAAAATAAATTTCATGCGCGATGCATAGTGAGGAGCGCAAAGCCGGTATCGAACCTTGCCGGCGGCACTCATGGCTATGGCGCGTGGCTCAAAGTAGGGAGAAGGACATCCTCCACGAGCAAAGAAAGCAACATTGTAGGAGCCATCTCGCAACAGAGGTGACCCGATGGGAATCAAAGAGTTAGTATGGCTGTCTCCCTCAAAATAGAGAGTAGGTCGGCCAGTATTTGGCTGGGCCCGACAAAGCTTAAAATTTGAATCTTGCGGAACAGACGATGTTGGCTCACGAAAACAATTACTTGTACTAATGGACGTATTGTCTACCCGTTTTGAATTCGACAAACCCCCAACACCTTCCTGACGATTTCCGGCGTAAAGCCAACCTCGCATCGGTCCTTGAAGCCCAGCCAAAATTCCAGCACTCATCAAGGAGAGAATAGGGAAAAAGAGGAGGGGCCTTGATAACCAAGGCATCCAACCATGGCCATATCGAAAAACGGTCTCTAGACGGTAGGACAACAGAGCAGCGATTGAAGTGGCTAACAGGATTGGCAAAACCGTGTATCGATTGACCCCGACCGTCCAGCGCGCGAGCACGATCAGAGGCCAATGCCAGAGGTAAAGGGAATAGGAAAGCAAGCCAACGCCTACCACCGCAGGATGGCCGAGGGCCGAAGCCGCCACGCCCGTACCAGGCTGCAGAAGCACCAGCACAAGGGCTGTGAGGAACGTGATGATCAGATTGCTTAACACCTGGAATGGGAGTGGCAACAGCAACAGCAGCGCCATAATGAGTACGAGGCCCGTGGCAATCCAAGAGCGATGACGCACGAATCTGAGGTGTTTACCGAAGTCGCGCCCACTGCCGACACGACGGTGCAGGAGGTAAGCCAGGCACCCCAAAGCCAGTTCCCAGAAACGGCTGGGCATCAAGTAAAATGCATGATCTGCTTGCCCTCGCCAAGTGAAGCCCAAATAAGCGGCCAGGGAAACAGCAAACAGCACGAGGGTCAGTAGGGTCAGACGGCGCAGATTCAGGCGGTCTCCGCCGGCCCTACCGAAGCCGCAGCCGAGCAACAGCAGGGGCCACACAAAGTAAAATTGCTCTTCAACACCCAAGGACCAGGTGTGCAAAAAGGGATTAAAAGATGTGTCAGCTGCAAAATAATCAGCCCCCTGCCTAAGAAGATAAAGATTTGACACACCGAAAAGGGCGGCAATCCCAGTGCGCATAGAAGGGGAGAGAAGATCTTCACCAGGAAAAATTACTAGGCAAAAGAGCAGCGCAACCAGCAAAATCATGGCAATTAACGCTGGCAAGATTCGCTTGAATCGACGCCCGTAGAAATCGGAGAGAAAAGCCAGGGCCGATTCGGACTGATGGGCCAGTAGCGACGATGTGACGACATAACCAGATATAACAAAAAATATATCAACCCCTAGAAAACCCTGGCGCATAACCGCCCCATTCACATGGTTGACGATCACCGCCAGTACGGCCAAAGCCCTTAGCCCATCAATTTCAGGCCGATAACCACGGCCACGCTTCACACCCGAGTCCCGCAGGGGCTGGATCAGAAATCTCATCAGCGCACCGGGACTTGAAACCAGTGACGACAAGAGAAATGGTGATTGGCTTTCCATGTCAAAGAAAAAATGCGAACGTATGAATAAACAAGCAGGAGGGAAAAATTACCACAGCATTAAAAAAAACATTGTGACGCTTGTGAATGATCTAAGATTCTCATTGAAGACTAGGACAAGGAAGCGATCGGCATCGATTTCATCATCCTATGCTCAGCTTGAATCACTGTCTGCAAACGCCAGTTACTGACCAATGATTGGGCTTCCGGGTGATCTCCAGCCAGGCGGGCGACCACTATTATAAGAAGCATAGCTCGCACCCTTGGCACAAATTTTCTGACAAGCTGATCCGATCCGCCCGTGCTCCGTGCCCTTCGGCCTCCCTGGTCTCCCCCTTCTTCGCCGCAGCAAGCCCGGGACGGACCAACCAGGTGCCACCTGGCAAAGGCAGATCGGCCTGGGCTGGGAGCGGCCCTACTCGGTGCGCTATGCCAGCAACCTCGACGACGGTCCCAATCACGGGGCGCCCCTGGGGGGCTTCGGCGCCGGCTGTATCGGCCGCGGTCCCGATGGCACCTTCAACCTCTGGCACCTCGATGGCGGTGAGCATTGGTTCGGCACACTGCCCGACTGCCAGTTCGCCCTGTACGAGCATGACGGCACGGCCCGTCGGGCCCACGCCTTGGCCACCGCCCCCGAGCGGGATGACTCCCGCCCCGATGCCCCCCAGCCCCCCTTGGAGTCCTGGAGCTGGTACCCCGCCAGCACCCCCGAGCGAAGCAGCGGCACCTACAGCGCCCGCTACCCCAGCAGCACCTTCCATTATAAGAACGTGTTTACGGCGCAGGTGAGCTGTGAAGCCTTCAGCCCAATCCTGCCCGGTGATTACCGCCGCACCAGCTATCCGGTGGCGGTGTTCTGCTGGAGCTTCACCAACCCCACCGCCGCCCCCCTCGATCTCTCGCTGCTGCTGAGCTGGCGCAACAGCGTCGGCTGGTTCACCAACACCGATCCAGCCGCCGCCGTGCACTTCCGCGACGACGGCAGCCCCGAACACAACTACGTGCCGGCGATCGGCCAGACACGTGGTCAACGCAACCACAAGCTGGATGCCCCCGGCCTGAAGGGCGTGCTCCTGGAGGGGGAACGGACCGAGCCCTTGGCCGAGGGCCAGGGCCAGTGGTGCCTGGCGGTGCCCGATGAGGCCGCCCTGGCCCATCCGGGGCTGGAGATCCTGCGCTGCAGCCGCTGGAACCCGGCCGGCGATGGCGCCGAGATCTGGAACTCCTTCGGCCGTGATGGCTCGATCCCCGAGAGCGACAACGACCGCCGCAGCGCCGACCACGACCACGCCAGCGCCGCCCTGGCGGTGCGCTTCCGGCTAGAACCGGGCCAGAGCCTGGAGCTGCCGGTGGTGATCAGCTGGGATCTGCCAGTGACAGCCTTCGCCACCGGCACCCGGGCCCTGCGCCGCTACACCGACGTCTTCGGCAGCAGCGGCGACAACGCCACCGCCATCGCCGCCGATGCCTTGGCGGACTGGCGCAGCTGGAAGGAGGCCATCGACGCCTGGCAGAAGCCGGTGGTGGAACGCGCCGACCTGCCCGATGCCCTGCGCATGGCCCTGCTCAACGAGCTCTACGACCTGGCCAGTGGCGGCAGCCTCTGGACCGCCGCCACGCCGCAGGATCCGGTGGGCCGCTTCGGGGTACTTGAGTGCCTCGATTACGCCTGGTACGAGAGCCTCGATGTGCGGCTCTATGGCTCCTTCGCCCTGCTGCAACTCTGGCCCGAGCTCGACAAGGCTGTGCTGCGCGACTTTGCGCGGGCCATCCCGGCGGCCGATCCCACCCCCCGGCCGATCGGCTGGTACTTCACCCAGGGCCGGGGCCGCGTGGAAGCCCCCCGCAAGGTCGCCGGTGCCACCCCCCACGATCTGGGCGCGCCGAACGAGCGCCCCTTCGACGCCACGAACTACACCGCCTACCAGGACTGCAACCTCTGGAAAGACCTGGCCAGTGACTTCGTGCTGCAGGTGTGGCGCAGCTTCCGCCTGGCCCCCAGCGGCGAAGACCTGCGCTTCCTGGCCGACTGCTGGCCCGCCGCCGTGACATCCCTGCGCTACCTCAAGCAGTTCGACGCCAACAACGACGGCCTGCCCGACAACGGCGGCGCCCCCGACCAGACCTTCGATGACTGGCCCCTGCAGGGCGTCAGCGCCTACTGCGGCGCCCTCTGGATCGCCGCCCTGGAGGCGGCTCTGGCCATGGGCCAGCGGCTGCAACTAGAGCTCGGGCTCGACACCTCGGCCGAGCAGCGGGAGTTTGGGGGCTGGCTAGAGCAAAGCCGAGCCAACTTCGATGCCCTGCTCTGGAACGGCGAGTACTACAAGATCGATGCTGAGAGCGGCACACCTGTGGTGATGGCCGACCAGCTCTGCGGCGACTTCTACGCCCGCCTGCTGGGGCTCCCCCCCGTGGTGGCAGACGATCGCGCCCGCTCCTCGCTCAAGGCCGTGAAGGAGGCCTGCTTCGAAGGCTTTCACGGTGGGCAGTTGGGCGTGGCCAACGGCCTGCGCCGCGACGGCACCCCCCTCGACCCCAACGGCACCCACCCCCTGGAGGTGTGGACCGGCATCAACTTCGGCCTGGCCGCCTACTACCGCCTGATGGATGACAGCGGCACCGCGCTGGCGATCTGCAGCGCCGTGGTTGATCAGGTGTACACGGGGGGCCTGCAGTTCCGCACCCCTGAAGCGATCACGGCCGTGAACACCTTCCGCGCCTGCCATTACCTGCGGGCCATGGCGATCTGGGCCCTCTGGGCCACCCACACGGGCTGGCAGTCGATCCCGGGGGCGGAGCGGCAACCCATCGGTGGAGGGGAACCATGACAGCGTTTCCAGGGCCCGATTTCAAGCAGGTCTCCCCAGGCCTCCCCGTCCCCTCATCCCGGGCACCGCACCACCGAAGCAGCCTCCGCGGCGGCGCAGAACTTCCCCGCGATAGCGCGATGGCCCTGCCGGTCAAGCTGCGGGGATGCGGTGTGGCCCAGCGACTGGTCGGCCTGGTGGTGATCACCCTCCTCACCGTGGGCCAGTTCCTCCTGAGCGCGCCACCCGCCTGGGCCCTGATCCACGCCCACCCGGATGAAACCACCTCCACCGGCGTGGTGCGCAGCCTGGAGAGCCTGCGCGACCTCGACTACCAGAGCTGGCAGGTGGTGGCCTACCGCGAAGGTCCTCCGCGGCATCAGGCTCCAATCACCCTGCGGATTGTGAGCTATCCCGGTCGGGTGCGGCTGGATCACCCCACCCCCCTGCTGGTGACCAGTGGCCGGCACCTCTGGGAGCTGGCCGACACCACCTTGAGCAGCCCGAAGCTGGCGGGCGACGGCCGGGCCGCCGCCGCCGAATTCGACCTCACACCCCTGCTGGCCGACCTGGAGAACAACCGCCCCCTGCGGCTGGAGCTGCCCGGGGTGTTCACGGAGCTACCGGTCCCCCCTTATGTGGTGGAGGAATGGCGAAGCCTGCCCCTCTGGAACAAGGCGGAGGGAAGGGGGTGAACGTTCCGGGCCGCGCCGGCGTCGGTCGCTGGCTCCCGTGGATGCGGCGGGCCCTGAGCTTGGCCGCACTGGGAGAAGGCCGCACCAGCCCCAACCCCCTGGTGGGGGCCGTCGTGCTCGATGCCGCAGGTCAGTTGGTGGGAGAGGGTTTCCATGCCCGCGCCGGCGAACCCCATGCGGAAGTGGGAGCCCTGGCCCAGGCTGGCGCCAGGGCCCGCGGCGGCACCCTGGTGGTCACCCTGGAGCCCTGCTGCCACCACGGACGCACGCCGCCCTGCACCGAGGCGGTGATCGGCGCCGGTATCGCCCGGGTGGTGGTGGCCATGGCCGACCCCGACCCGCGGGTGGCCGGTGGTGGCATCGCCCGGCTGCGAGCAGCCGGGCTGGAGGTGATCGAAGCGGTGGCGGAGGCCGAAGCGCGTCGGCTGAACCGGGCCTTCGTGCATCGGGTGCGCACCGGACGCCCCCTGGGGATCCTGAAATGGGCGATGAGCCTTGATGGCCGCACGGCCCTACCGAACGGCCAGAGCCAGTGGATCAGTGGGCCGGAGGCCCGGGCCTGGGTGCACGGGTTGCGGGCCCGTTGCGATGCGGTGATCGTGGGGGGAGGCACGCTTCGCGCCGATGATCCCCTGCTCACCAGCCGAAGCCGCCGCGACCCCGAACCGCTGCGGGTGGTGCTGAGCCGGAGCCTCGATCTCCCGGATGAAGCGCAGCTCTGGGATCAGGCCGTGGCCACCACCTTGGTGGCCCATGGTCCGATGAGTGGGCCAGACCAGCAAGAAAGGGAAGCCAGGGCCGCCGCAACCTGCGCCCTGCTCGATCGGCTCGGGGTAGACCGGCTGGAGCTGGGCTCCTGCGAACCTGCCCCTCTGCTGGAAGCCTTAGCCGCCCGGGGCTGCAACCGGGTGCTCTGGGAGTGCGGTCCGGATCTGGCGGCCGCAGCCCTGAGCCAGGGCTGCGTGCAGGAGCTGGCAGCGGTGATCGCCCCAAAGCTGCTGGGGGGCCTGGCCGCCCGCACTCCCTTGGGGAATCTGGGTCTGGAAGGTATGGATCAGGTCCAGCCCTGGCGAGCGCATGAACGGCGCGACCTCGGAAGTGACCTGCTCTGGGAGCTGGAAAGCCTTGAATCTCCGGCAGTCCACCCTGGCTCCTTCACTGTGGGAGTGGGCAGCGCCAGGCCCGGATCGGCGGGGTAAGCAGCGGGCCCCCAAGATCGCTGTGGTGAAGCCAGTCGCCCGCCTAGTGAACGCGAACACCGTGGGGGGTGGAGGTTGGGCATAGCTCAACGGGGATCTGGTCTCCTGTTTGAGGTGCCGGGAGCGGAAGTCCGTTCAAGGATCAAGGAGTAGGCTGATCGAGCCGAATGGTCGGAAGATCAATGGCAACGTTGATGGGCTGGCGAAGAGTAAAAGATCTACTCCGGCGAGTGGGATTGAGCGGCAGGGAAAGACCGCGACGATCTGAAATTAGCGACTTAGAGCTCGCCTTAGCTTAGAGATCGCTCTGCGCCCTAGGCCTCTTAAGCCAGAAGGGCCAGAAGCTGCGATCGGGTAAATGCGATCTTCCGGTGTGGCACTGAGCAATGCAGCGCAGATGCTGAAGGAAGAAAAAGCAGGATATACAATATAGTCACATCGCGATAGTGTCAGCAGGTCGAGCAGGGCATCGCGGGTTTTTTCAAAAGCTTTCGGGCCAAATTCCGAGAGGTGAATCGCTTCGCCTGCCGGCGGCATCAGCTTTTCCCGCACGATCACATTGGTGAATTGTTGCTGGATCTGCTCTTGCCTGTGTTGGTTGTCCGTGCATAGGAAGATGCATTGAGATCCTGTCTCAGATGCGATTTCTGAAACTTTTTCTGTTAACAACGAAACCGGCAGCGCCTTGCCACCCGCGGTTGCCTCCGCGGTCTCTCTTACATGAATTCCGATCACAGGATTTCGAAATCGCCTCGCCACATCCAGATCCACTTCGGCCTTGATGGCGCCGGCTGGACTGAGATGCCGTTGCGCTAATGCCCGAGCGCTTTCGAGGGCTTGCGGCGCCGCAAAGTAGCCGTCAAAATCCCACATCACAAGCACGAGCTCATTATAATCAAGTCGCTCTTGATCAAAGGAAAAGGCTGTTCGCACCGCATGGCGATCCCAGGCTGGATAGCTCTGCTTAGTCCATAGAGTTTTCAATGACTGGTCAAGATTATTCTTCCAGATCGCAGGGAAAACGTCTTCGCCATCACCATAGGCTTTTAGATCGGTGACTGTCGGCAAACCAAGGATCTCGAAAAAATCAGAAAACACATTGATCCCCTCGGGTCCGAACATGCCATCTGACCAGTCCACATAAATGCTTCGACCTGAGCGACGTGCGTAGTCAATGCCGGCGATCAGAGAACGGATCGAGTCACCAATGCCTCCGCCCCCAGAGCTTTTGATCACAAGTAGCGGAGCCAGTTGGGTCATTTTTGGTTGTTGGTTACGAAGGTTAAGTGCTCTGGGTAGATCGTTGGCGGTCTTGATGAACCTACCTATCGACAACTAGGTGATCCAAGCGGCAGTCTCCCGCTCAGCCCCTGATGAAGTTCCGCAACCGCCGCGCCTCCCGAGCAGCCTGCTCCTGAAGCTCTGCATCACTCAAATCCTCATCTTTGCGCAGCTGGGCGGCGATCACGTCAGCCTCTTCCACCTCGAAACCAGCGCCGCGGGCAAGGGCTAGGAAGTCGGCCAGATCGAGAGGATTCGAATGATCCTGCAACTGCCGTTGCAGTTCGGGCCGCTCTCGGGCATGGGCCAGAAACGCATCCAACTGATCCAGGCCCATCACGCCAAAGACGATTGACTGAGTTCCTTTCTAAACCTTTCTGGCGCGGCTTACCCTCCCCCTGCAACCGACTCAGGGCATCCGCTCCAGCTTCACCGCCTCCCAGGCGCTCGGATCCCACGGCCCCATCAGCGGCTCCAAGGCCCGCAGGCCCGGTCCGTCGGTGGCCCCAAGCCAGGGCTCCTCCAAACCATCGGGGATCACCACCGGCATCCGGTCGTGCACGCGGCGGAGCAGGTCGTTGGGGGCGGTGGTGAGCACCACGCAGCTCTCGAGTTCACCGCCATCGGGGCCGCACCAGCGGTCCCACAGACCGCCGAGCCAGAAGGGAGCACCATCGCGGCGGCGGAACAGCCAGGGCTGCTTCCACGGCTTGCCCGTGGCCGGGTCGGTGCGGCTCTGCCATTCGTAGAAGCCATCGGCCGGGAGCAGGGCGCGACGGTGCCGCCAAGGCCCGCGAAAGAAGGGCTTCTCCGCCACGGTCTCGCAGCGGGCGTTGATCGGCCGGCTCCGGCCCAGGGGATCCTTGCTCCACTCCGGCACGAGGCCCCAGAGGGCCAGGCCCACCGCCAGGCGGCCGTGCTCCTGGCGCTGCAGCAGCACGGGCTCCCCCGGCCGCACCTGGCTCCGGGGGGCGTAATGCTCGGCCAGGCCATCCGGCAGGGGGCCCTGAAGCCGAGGCAGCAGGGCATCGAGGGCGGTGGTGAGGGAGAAGCGGCCGCACATCGGGCGGGATGGGGGGTGAAGGAACGCAACAAGGGACGAATCGGGGGCTGCGGCAACGACGCGAGCCGGCTCCCATTCGGTTCTCCCACCCAGCAGGCGATCCGTCGGGTGGCACACGCGCCTAGCCTGTCTCAACCCTGCCCCCTTCGCCGCATGGCCATCCGCCAGGACGACAACCGCCCCAGCCGGCGCTTCGGCCTGATCAACCTGCTGCTGATCGGCTTTGGCGTGCTGCTGTTAGCCAGCAACTTCCTGCCCAACCCGGCGATGCAGGTGCCGCGGGTGCCCTATTCGCTGTTCATCGACCAGGTGAACGCCGACAACGTGAAGCGGGCCTTCATCACCTCCGACCAGATCCGTTACGAGCTGATCAAGCCGCCGGCCGAGGGGGCCCCCACGGTGCTGGCCACCACCCCGATCTTTGACATGGAGCTGCCCCAGCGGCTGGAGCAGCACGGCGTGGAGTTCGCCGCCGCCCCACCCCGCAAGCCCAGCTTCATCACCACCCTGCTGAGCTGGGTGGTGCCGCCGCTGATCTTCATCGGCGTGCTCCAGTTCTTCGCCCGCCGCAGCGGCATGGGCGGCGCCCAGGGCGCCCTGAGCTTCACCAAGAGCAAGGCCAAGGTGTACGTACCCGATGAGGAATCGCGGGTCACCTTCGCCGATGTGGCCGGCGTGGATGAGGCCAAGACGGAGCTCACCGAGATCGTGGACTTCCTCAAGACCCCCGAGCGCTACGCCGCCATCGGCGCCCGCATCCCCAAGGGCGTCCTGCTGGTGGGCCCCCCCGGCACGGGCAAGACCCTGCTCTCCAAGGCCGTGGCCGGGGAGGCAGGCGTGCCCTTCTTCATCATCAGCGGCTCGGAATTCGTGGAGTTGTTCGTGGGCGCCGGCGCCGCTCGGGTGCGCGACTTGTTTGAGGAGGCCAAAAAGAAAGCCCCTTGCATCATCTTCATCGACGAACTCGATGCCATCGGCAAGAGCCGCGCCGGCTCGATGGGGATGATGGGCGGCAACGACGAACGGGAGCAGACCCTCAACCAGTTGCTCACCGAGATGGATGGCTTCGCCTCCAAGGACAAGCCGGTGATCGTGCTGGCGGCCACCAACCAGCCCGAGGTGCTGGATGCCGCCCTGCTGCGCCCCGGCCGTTTCGATCGCCAAGTGCTGGTCGACCGCCCCGACCTCTCCGGCCGGCGCACCATCCTCGGCATCTATGCCAACAAGGTGAAGCTCTCGGAAGGCGTTGACCTCGACAAGATCGCCCAAGCCACCAGCGGTTTCGCCGGCGCCGATCTGGCCAACCTGGTGAACGAGGCCGCCCTGCTGGCCGCCCGTGCCAAACGCACCACCGTGGAGCAGGGCGATCTCAATGAAGCCATTGAGCGGGTGGTGGCAGGCCTGGAGAAGAAGAGCCGCGTGCTCCAGGCCGATGAGAAGAAGGTGGTGGCCTTCCACGAGGTGGGCCACGCGATCGTGGGCCACCTGATGCCAGGCGGCAGCAAGGTGGCCAAGATCTCGATCGTGCCCCGCGGTATGAGCGCCCTGGGTTACACCCTCCAACTCCCCACCGAGGAGCGCTTCCTCAACTCCAAGGAGGATCTCGAGGGTCAGATCGCCACCCTGCTGGGCGGCCGCAGCGCCGAGGAGATTGTGTTCGGCGAGGTCACCACCGGCGCCGCCAACGACCTGCAGCGCGCCACCGACATCGCCGAGCAGATGGTGGGCACCTTCGGCATGAGCGACACCCTCGGCCCCCTCGCCTACGACAAGCAGGGGGGTGGCCGTTTCCTGGGTGGCAACAACAACCCTCGCCGCTCCGTGAGCGATGCCACCGCCCAAGCCATCGACCGGGAGGTGCGGGGTTTGGTGGACCGCGCCCACGACCGAGCCCTGGCGATCCTGCGCCACAACCGCGAGCTGCTCGATTCCATCTCCCACAAGATCCTCGAGAAGGAGGTGATCGAAGGTGATGAACTCAGGGATCTACTGGCCTCCAGCACCCTGCCCGCGGAGACGGCCCTGCAGGCGGTGGCGGCTTGAGCAGGCGCCCTGGCCCCCTTGGAAATCCCTGATCCGGCGTAAGAATCCCGCCTGCCCCCTTGACGGGGGGCAGGCCGATCCCGGATAAGGGTTCTTTGAGATGGGCCCATGCCCGCCACGCCCTCCAACGCTGCGGCAACCGATGCCCAGGCCCCCTTGGTGGGTCTCGCCGGCGGCGATCTCCTCTCCTCCGCCGACCTGACCCCGGAGCAGACCCTTGCCCTGCTGGAGTTGGCGGCCGATCTCAAGGCAGGACGGCGCCGGATCGACCTCGGCGGCAAGGTGTTGGGCCTGATCTTCAGCAAGGCCTCCACCCGCACCCGGGTGAGCTTCACCGTGGCCATGGCCCGGCTGGGCGGCCAAACCATCGACCTGCTGCCGATCGTGACCCAGGTGGGTCGAGGCGAACCGGTGGCCGACACGGCCCGGGTGCTGAGCCGCTACTGCGACGCCCTGGCGATCCGCACTTTCGCCCAGGCCGACCTGGAGGCCTACGCCCACTGGGCCACGATCCCGGTGATCAATGCCCTCACCGACCTGGAGCACCCCTGCCAGGCCCTGGCCGATTTCCTCACCCTGCAAGAAGCCTTCGGCAGCAGCTCGGCGGACCTGGCGGGCCTAACCCTCGCCTACGTGGGTGACGGCAACAACGTGGCCCACTCGCTGATGCTGTGCGGCGCCCTGCTGGGGGTGCATGTGCGCATTGGTTGCCCGGAAGGCTTTGCCCCCGATCCGGCCGTGCTGGAGCGGGCTCGGGCCCTGGCGGTGCAGGGGGCCCAGATCACCGTTGTGCACGATCCGCTGGAGGCGGTGCGAGGCGCCCAGGCCCTCTACACCGACGTCTGGGCCTCCATGGGCCAGGAGGAGGAACAAGCGGAGCGGGTGCGCGCCTTCGCCGGCTGGTGCCTCGATGAGGCCCTGCTCAGAGAGGCTGATCCCCGCGCCATCGTGCTGCACTGCCTGCCGGCCCACAGGGGCGAGGAAATCAGCGCCGGGGTGATCGAGGGCAGCGCCAGCCGGGTGTTCGACCAGGCAGAAAACCGCCTCCACGCCCAGCAGGCCCTATTGGCCACCCTGCTGGGCGGCCTCTGAAGGCGGCCATAGGGGCCCCACTCCTCCAGCCGCTGGGATGTCGCCAGGGAAGCCGACTGCAAGGAACCAAAGCCCTGCGCCCCGGGCCACCCTGGACAAATCGGCCCAACCCTGGCAGAACAGGGGTGGTTCATCCGTACTGCTCGTGTTCGCATCGCCGGCCATCGCCAGCCCGGAGCCCCTCACCAGTGCCCAGCAGGAGCTCTACAACTGGCTGGAGGGCTACATCCACCAGCACCGCCACAGCCCCTCGATCCGCCAGATGATGGAGGCGATGGGGCTGCGTTCCCCGGCCCCGATCCAGAGCCGCCTGCGGCACCTCCAGCAGAAGGGCTGGATCACCTGGCAGGAGGGCCAGGCCCGCACGCTCCAGCTTCTGGGGGAGAAGGCGGCTGGGATTCCGGTGCTCGGTGCGGTGGCGGCCGGTGGCCTGATCGAAACCTTCGATGATGTTCAGGAGCGGCTTGATCTGGCGCCCGTGCTCGACACCCGCGGCCTGTTCGCCCTCACCGTGAACGGCGACTCGATGGTGGAGGCCCACATCGCCGATGGCGACGTGGTGCTGATGGAGCCGGTCGCCGACCCGGCCCGACTCCGCGACGGCACCATCGTCTGCGCCCAGTTG
>Ga0209299_1000091_pt1 | contig 45281 bp, 57 predicted proteins | sample S_140806_MF_Meta_FD_187326 | JGI IMG/M metagenome (GOLD analysis project Ga0209299, IMG submission 187326) | Freshwater microbial communities from Lake Simoncouche, Canada to study carbon cycling - S_140806_MF_MetaG (SPAdes) (version 2) | ecosystem: Environmental > Aquatic > Freshwater > Lake ...
GATAAGGCTAATGTACCGCAGTTCGGTCGTGTCGCAATTGTTGATCCGGTTGTAGCAGCTACCTTCCAGAAGAAGGTTGTTATGACTTCGCAACTTGATCGTCATCCGGCCTATCAGGCAATTCTGGAGAACGGTTTCAACAACGAGCACCAGTTCGTTATGCGAATCCACGGTTGGGATATCTGGACTTCTAACCTCCTGCCGACGTTTGCCGCTGGCACGAGCGTAGACGGTACTTCTACTCAGTCCGCTAGCACCACTTGTATTGTTAACCTCTTTATGTCCATCGCGGATGATAACACCAAGCCGGTTATGTCGGCATGGCGTCAGCCCCCGAAGGTTGAGGGTGAGCGGAACAAGGATCGCCAGCGTGACGAGTTCCTGACCACTGCTCGTTGGGGTATGGGCGTACAGCGCCGCGATACTCTTGGCGTAGTTGTAACCTCTGCTACGGCAACGGAATAAGGAGTAAATAATCATGGCTCGTGAAAATAGTTCAGGTCTTAACGTAAGTACCCGCTATGGCCCCATCGCTCTTCCGGATGGTGCTCGCGGTGAACTCGGTCGAAGTGAAAACGGTATCTACACGCTCGCTGCTGACTTCTCGGCGAACCTTATCAACTCCGATTCTATCGGTCAGGCGGTAACGGTTCTCTTTCCGGGAACTCTGGTGCTTCGTGGTTGGGCCGAAGTAGAAACGGCTGTTACTCTGAGTGCTGCTGGTGCTGCTGTATCCATTGGTCGCCAAGGCGGTCTGGGTACGGATAGTGCGGATCTCTCGGGTTCGGCTGTAGGTGTAGGTTTCAAAGCTCTTGGTCTTAAGGGGACTTTCTCCACCGGGATCACGGCTACTACGACGGTTGTCGTAGGTATGGCTTCTGGTGCCATCGAAGGTGGTGCTGGTCGTCTTATCCTCGAAATCCTCAAGGCTTAACCGATAACTACGACGACGACAACTCTTGAGGGGAGTTGGGGCGGATAACCCCGCTCCCCTTTTTTTTATTTCTGAGGTTCAGAGATGAAACTAACTCTACTTGAAATTGTTCAGGACATCATGAACGATATGGATGGAGACAATGTTAACTCCATCAACGATACAATTGAATCCCAACAAGTTGCACAGATTGTAAAAACCACGTATTTGGAAATGCTGGCTAATCGGAATTGGCCGCATATGCATTCACCTTTTAATTGCAATTCACTGGCAAATATCAACTACCCAACAAATCTGTCGATTCCAGACAATATCAAAGAAGTTAAATGGATTCGGTACAACAAGCGAACTAGCACGGACACTAAGGATAAGTACGAGGAAGTAACGTACCTTCAGCCGGAAGATTTCTTTGACCATTGCTCGCACAGGGATTCCTCTGCTAGCAATATGCAAGTTGTGAACTTCAACGGCATTCGTCTAAACATCCGTAAGGATCAAGCACCTCAATACTGGACTTCATTTGATGACTCCGTACTCATTATGGATTCTTTCGATAGCACAATGGATACAGTGCTACAAGCAGGAAAGAATTCTTGTTGGGGCGTTAAAAACCCTGAATGGACTAGCTTGGATAGCAGCATTCCTGATCTCCCTGCCGAAGCATTTCCTGCACTTGTTGAAGAAGCTAAGAGCACTGCTTTCTATACTCTTCGGCAAGTGGCAAACGAGAAAGCTGAGCAGAAGGCTAGTAGACAAAATCGATGGCTTTCTCGTAAAGCATGGAGGGCTAAAGGCGGTATTCGTCTGCCTAACTACGGTAGGCGCAAGGCTTTCTCTGGTTACGAAAAGAACCCTCTCTTGGATAAAGGCTAATGGCTAAATCACCTGCATGGCAACGAAAAGAAGGTAAGAATCCGAAAGGCGGACTTAATGCTAAGGGCCGCGCAGCTTACAACAGGGAGACGGGAGGGAATCTAAAAGCTCCTGCTCCTAACCCTAAGACGAAGAAGGATGCTGGCAGGCGTAAATCATTCTGTTCTCGTATGCAAGGAATGAAAGAGAAACTGACTAGCGAGAAAACAAAGAATGATCCTAATAGCAGGATCAATAAATCTTTGAGAGCGTGGAACTGCTAAGGAGTAGCATGGAAGTTTATCAGGAAGGACGGTACTGGAAGATTCTCAATAAACACGGCAACGTGCCTAATTCGCTAAAAGGGGATTGGGTTTCTAAAGTAAAAGCGGAAGAAGCTCTTGATATGTTTCAACAGCTAGTACGCAGTCGAACTGTTAATGTAAGTCAACGCAACAGAGAGCGAAAAGAACGTGCGGCCACTTCGTCAAAAAACAACAGTTGAAGCAACTAACTGGGTAGCGGGCCTCATTACTGAAGCTTCTCCTGTTAATTTTCCGGAAGGAGCTTCCGTTGATGAAGAGAACTTTGTTCTTGATAGAGATGGTTCCCGTGGCCGTAGGCTAGGTCTTGGCAAGACGGGAGCAGGAATCCGGGAACTCGGGCACGTATCCGTAAGCGTATCCGGCAGCAGCACTGTATCCAACACTTGCTACGCTTCGATGAGTTATCTTTGGAGCAATGCTGGAGAGAATCCTAGTAGGAATATTTTTGTTTACCAGTACGGTAATAGGCTGCACTTTTTTAATGCTAACTCTTCGGATAGTGTTAGCAATCCGTATTTCGGAACTGCTATTACTCTTACAGCAACAGTGGTAAGTAAGTTTTCTTTTTCCAGTATTCAAGGCAACTTGATTGTTGCAGTAGGGGATCAGCAACTCCGAGTTGTTGAGTACGTATCCTCTGTTTCGTACTCTCTTTCGCAAGTACGTCTGGAAGTCAGAGATTTTTGGGGAGTGGATGATGGCTTTGCTACGGATGAACGCACCAGTACATTGACGGATTTGCACGCATACAATCTGTATAACCAAGGATGGATGCCAGAATTCTTCTGTTCTTCTGATCCGGACAATCCTAACACCATGAATAATGGCGCTGTAGAGGATCCTGTTGAGCGCACCAAGACATCCCTTGGTGTGTACCCCAGCAATGCGGATATTCTGTACACCGCTCTCACAATGCTCACCAATGGCCGTAGAGCGTTCTATCCTCATGCCCTAAAGAATATTGCATCCGGTAACACGCCTGCTGCTAACGGGCACTACATCATTGATCTCTTTGATCGCAGTCAAGGCCGTAAGGATACTTACGATGAGGATCTTGCTTCCGGTTGGTCTGCTCGCAGGAACTACAAGACTTCTATTCCCACGGATCAATCCACAGGAGGCATTAAGAGCATTGCAGCCTATGCTGGTCGCATCTTTTATGCGTGTTCTGCTGGGGAGACTGGAGGGGATTCTAAGAGTCCGCACGTTGGTACGTTCGTGCTGTTCTCCAAACTAGTGGACTCAGTGCAAGACTTAGGGAAGTGCTACCAAGAAGCGGATCCTACCGCTGAAGATATTTCTGATCTGATTGATACCGATGGTGGCTACATTCAGCTTCCGGATGCTGTCAATATCAAAGCACTTGTTCCTTTCAAGAGCGAGCTTCTTGTCTTTGCAGACAACGGTGTATGGGCTATTGCCGGCGGTGATCGTGGCTTTACGGCTACGGAGTACCAATCTAAATTCCTTACGAACAATGGCGCTCTTTCTGTAGACAGTATTGTCGTAACTCCAGATGCGGTTATCTACTGGAGTCGAAACGGAATCTTTGCCTTGGGTGTGGGTCAGACGGGTATTGAATTCCAATCCTTGACTGAGTACACGATACAAAGACTGTATAACTCCATTCCGTACAACTGCAAGAATAATGCAGTGGGTATCTATGACGATGCAGCGTACCGCTGCCGTTGGTTGTATCAAAGAGAGTACAACGATCAAGCTCCGCAGAAGTTCACGCACGAACTGATTCTGGATCTCTCCATGCCTGCGTGGAGCCGCTTTAAGTTCTATGATCTCTCGGCTAGTTCTACTGCGACTCCTCGACTGACAGGGTACTTGAACACTCCTGTGGCGTACCGTAACTCTGTTAATTCAGACTTCAGGTACACAGGACTAGCTGAAGCTGCTTCGCATACGTACACAATGTCCCTGTACTACTATAACAATACCAACTTTGAAGATTGGTCTTCTGTGGATGCAGCAGCTTACTTGATCACTGGGTACATTCTGTGAAGCCTGTTCAAAGAGTAAAGTCTTGGAATAAAGGTTCTAAAGATCAGGAAGAGAACCAATCCAGCTATATCTCTCCTTCTCGGTACAAGATGTCGCCGTACTTGACTATCTATTTTACTAGAACAGAGACTATAAGTGACGAAGGCTCTTCAACTGCTACTGTAACGGTGACGGCTACTACTACGGCAACGGCATCAGCAAGTTGTGACCAATACTGGAATAACACAGTTTTCTTGTGCCACTTCAATGGCACTAATAATCAAACAGGGCCGTACACTGACAATGCAGCAGGCGATACTATAATATCAACCTTCAGTACTGCTAAGTTGGTTACGGCAGAAAAATACTTTGGCACAGCATCCTTGTATTTAGATGGCTCTGGGTACGTAAAACCCAATTATCCTAGTGGAAGAAATCCTACATACGATTTAGGGACAATCTCTTCTTCGACTGATTTTACTATAGAGTTCTACACTAAAAAGTCTGCCATAAATTCAACGTATATGGTTTTTGCAGGACATGCCCTACCGGGAAGTGGAGGAGATGGTATAGGAGGTTGGAATGTATACACTCAAAATAGTGGGTACATAGGCTTTACTGCATCTAAAAATAGCAGTGCGGGAACTGCATGGTTTGCACAGTTCCAAACTAACTCTGCTGTATTAACATCGACATCCGTTTGGTACCATATTGCTATTGTCATTAGTAGCGGAGTTCCAAAAATCTTTGTTAATGGTACAGAACAGGCTTCTTCCTTTCAAACACCAAGTGCTATTTACGCAAGTAGCCTTATTGGCTTAACTACAACAAAAACTAATTACGGCTTAATAGTGGGAGCAGGAGATTCCGATAGCGGGAACGCGATTAACTCGCAGTACATTGGATACATAGATGACTTACGAATCACTACAAATGTCGCTAGGTACACAAGCAACTTCACTGTCCCTGTAGTAGAATACCCTGATGTAGCTTGCGAATCAGATACGTATTTTAGTAGCGTATCTTTGTTAATGCCTATGAATGGGGTAAGTGGATCTACTAACTTTATTGATTATAGCTCACTATCCAATTCAATAACTGTTAATGGAAACTCGTCTATTTCTCCTGCTAAGTATAAGTGGGGAGGCTCCAGTGGATTATTTGATGGTACTACGGATTGGCTGTACGCCCCTGTTGGTTCTGTCAATTTTGGTACTGGAAATTTTACTATAGAAGGGTGGTTTAATTGGGCATCTCTAACCAACGGAGGTTTGTTCCAAGTCTATCCGGGAACACCGCCTAACACTACCGCAGGAGTAGCAGTTGGGTACGATGGAACGGATTTTCAGATTTATTCTGGAAACGCTAATTATACTAGAAGCTATACGCCAACAACGAATACTTGGTACCACGTTGCTTTAGTTCGCAATAGTAGTTTGTTAACGCTGTATGTAAATGGAGTAGCACAAGGTGCCTCTTTAACTGACACAACCAACTATGGCGGTAACGGAATTAACGTCGGGTTGTATTACGGATCAGGGTATACATTCAACGGAAACATAAATGATTTCAGGGTCACTACTGGAGTAGCTAGGTACACAGCTAACTTTACTCCGCCTACAGCCAGTTTCCCTTTGAGTTAACGAGAGTAATATGAGAATAGGTGCATCCAGACAAAAGTATTCCCCTTGGCTTATTATTCATTTCGGGAGAACCGAGACTACTAGCCCTGAGCCTGCAATAGATCCGTGGAGCCCTCTTCCAGTTATTCCGGAAGAGGATTCATACGGAGGAGAAGTAATTCTTCTAGCGCACTTCGATGAAGATATCAGTGTCAGCATGGCTAACGGAATTTATTCAAAACAACTTTCTGATGCATCCTTGTATAGGAGACTTTTTGGAATTCAATGGATAACCGAGACATCCTTGACAGCAACAGTAACAGTTGGCGGATCCTCTGGTAAATTTTCTAGTGAACTATTTGCTACGGGTTATTTCCAATGCACAGGACATGCTGATTCATACGGAGAAGGGGGAATGATCGTAGTTGTTCCAAACGATCTTGGCCCAAACTCGGGTGTCTATGCTCAATTTGACGCTAATACAGAATTTACTATGGAAGGTTTTGTTAAACCCGATGGGTACAAAAAAGCAGTAGCTTTTGGCTTTTCTGAGAAGGTTACTGTAACTGGTTTTTACGTTGAAGTGGGAATGAATTCCGAAGGACAAGCGCAAGCAATCGTTGCTAATGAGTTTTCAACCCAATATTTTACTCTGAATACAGCTACCACATTGAGTACAAGCCTTTGGACGCATTTAGCTTGTGTTCGAGAAATAAGCGGGACAATAAGTCTGTTTGTAAATGGAATAAAAGAAACGAATACTCTCCTACAAGCAGGACTAATTACTGGCGATCTCGGAAGAATTGTAATTGGTGGTCAGAGAAACGGTACACTGAGGCGTAAGATATGGAATGGCGCAATTGATGAAGTCCGCTTTACAAAGAATATCGCTAGGTACAAAAGTAATTTTGCTCCAATAACTACAAGGTTTGAAAATCCTTAATATGGCACTACAAAACGAATCATCATGCCTTGTACAAGCTCGGTGGGAATGGACAACCCTTGAGGACTCTGGTCGTTGGGGAGATGAGTTCCAAGGCTACCGTTTTAGGCAACCTTTGTTCATTGAAGAAACTAATACTAGTCTCAGTGATGGTATGTCCGTAATCACTACCCGTAACAAAATACGTGGTAAGGGCCGCGCTCTGTCTTTCAGATTTAGGACAGAACCCGGAAAGGACTGCAAGCTACTTGGCTGGAGCGTAGAACTCGGATGGAATCGTGAAGTATGATGACTGTGCTGGATGAGAATCTGTACTGGCGCATAGTTGCGGATAGGGTTCCTACTCAGGAAGTTATTATTCACTGTACAGTAAAAAAGTGGACGCACACTATTTATAAGCATCTTCTTGGTGCTATTTGCCGCATCCAGCAGGATCTAAAGGAGCCTTTGTACGCTCCTTGTATGAATGCAAAACAAAAAAAGTTTTTGTCAATGATGGGTTTTTATCCAGTAGATAAAGCTATCTACACTCGGGATGGCGAATGCTATCCCCTATCTAAATTTGAGGTGCATTAAATGGAAGGTCTAGCTATTGCTTCTTTTATTAGTTCCGTAGGAAGCGGGGTTGCTTCGGCAATGGAACAGAAGGACGCTGCGCGTGAGCAAAAGAAAGCCATGCGAGCGGAGACTGCTATGCAGCAAGAACAGAACAGGAAGTCCGCAATGCAGACTCTCCGTGAAGCTCGTATTCGTAGCGCAATGGTTGCTGCCTCCGCTCAGAACACAGGAGCAATGGGTTCTGGTGCTTCCGGAGCAATGGGGAGTATCCGCACTATGGCAGGAAGCTCTATTGGTTCTCAAAATATGCAGGCACAAACTGCTAAGAATATCTCGCAGTTCAATCAGAACGCCATGAACTCGCAGGGCCGAGCAGCCACGCTTGGCACAGCTAGCGAACTATTCTCGAAAGGCACTGGATTCTTCTCGCAGGGAATCTTTAATCAAACTCTTCGGTAACAATAATGGCTGTAACTCCTGTACCAACTATTCCTGACGATCCGCCGGAACCTGTTTCTAGCGACCTAGCTAACTCGTATCTTCCGCAGTACACCCTTGCTTTTGGGGATACTAGGAAAGAGGCAGTGGACATGCATTCTTATCGCCTTCGTATGGGCGAAGAGTTGCAAATGCGGAGAGAGTTGTACCTCAAAGAACTTCAGGAATCCAATGCAATCCGAAAAGATATGCTCTCCAATGCCATAAACAAAGGGGATGTTTCTTTTGGAGCAGCTTTAGTTGCGAGTAACATTCCGGATATTCCGGAAGGAATTGTAACAGAGACGCTTGCAGCAGAGCGCGGTGCAGCAATCAACAACTCTGAGAGTCCAGAGTTTCCTTTTGAAAATGAAGACATCAAAATCAATACCGCTGCACTTGCTCTAAATAATATATTGGCAGAATCTTTTTCTCGACTTCCTCAATTCGCAGGGGATGCGGATACAGATAAAGTTCTGAAAAATGCCAAAGCAGTAGGACTGTGGACAGCGTACATAGCTGAAATGCTCGTACCTCTTCGGTACTCAATTGGCGCTGCGGACAGCTTTGGGGAGGTACTGCTTCCCGGATCAGCAAGGAAGGAGGAATCCGATGTTTTCTGGAAATCCATTAGGGATGCGAAATCCTCTGAAGAAATAAACAACACAATCAATCAGCGGATTGGACAGGTTAAAGAAAAGTTTCCTAACAACCCCGCGATGTTCGTGTCGTACATTATGGAGTCCTTGGTTACTTCTCAATCGGAGAATGCCACTGCTGTTAAAGTTTTCGGGAAAAGAGACCTAGTAGTAAACGGTCAAACGATTCCTAGCATCCTTCCAGAGGTTTGGGCACCGGACTCTATTCTGGATTTAGAGTTTGACTCTGTTCTGTACGACGAATGGGTCATGAACTCTCTTAACCTTTTGGATCTTGCGGGTGCTGGGCAAGTAGCCCGCGCATTGCCCCGCCTTACTATGAAGATAATGGGCAACAAAGCTGCTGCTCAAATAGCGGCTAGGGCAGCAGAAGAAGCTGCTGCTGGGAATACTGGTAGTGCAGCCCTGCGATCCAACTTAAGTCTTGTTCCTTCTACTCTGGACATTATCCCCGAAGTGCAAACAGAGATCGAGAAGATCCGCGCTATTGGCACAACTGCTCTGAATGACAGAGTTATCTCGCAGCGTGTTCTTCCTACAGGGAAAGTTGCAGAAAAAATTCTGAATCGAACAAAAGGAGAATACGGAAATAGGCTAATTAGTTCCAAGTTTGTCACTACGGATACCGGGGATACTCTCCTTGATGTTTACGTGGGTACACAAAAAGGAAAAGGATTTGCTAGTAGAACCTCTGCAACTAAAGCTAATGTTAAGTCCAACAACGTCTACGAAGTGGTTGATGGGAAAGAACTTGGACTTACTGGGTACTTCCTTAAAGCATCCAGAAGCGTAGATGAGGAAGGTTTCCTTAAAAGAACTACGCAAGTTGCAGAAATGGGAGCCAACACCAAAGTAAATGCGGGCTGGCTTTCTAGAAAGTTGCGTACAAACTTAGGTGCTGAAACAGATTTTGGTCGATACATCTGGTCGCCCGCTGTAACTGCTATTTTCCGTACTACGAAGGAAGCAACAAGTGCTGCTTTTGAGAAAGCAAAACTCACAGCAGTTGTAGAAAGAATGCTGACGCCTCTTGAGAAATTGTCCAGTTCAAAACAAAACAATCTCAGGGAAGCTATTCAGTACGGCAAATTGCAACCCTCTCGGATGGATCCTGCTGCGACAGGTAGGTGGCTTGATTATGGAGAATTGGATAGGTTCTACAGAACTAAGTTCGGAAGAGGGATTACAAACGAAGAAGCTACTGGATATTATGCTTATAAAGAAGTTTCGGATTTTGCATGGTTAGTAGGAAATGAAACGGAACGCAGTAAGTTGCTTGCTGCTGGTGCTGAATCCTTCAGCATTAAAGGGCATCCTTTCCCTAACGTAATTGGTAGAAAAGTCAATCCGAATAACATTGATCCGGAATTCACTCTTCTTACTCCAGAGGGATCCGTAATTACTCGTGCGGAACTCAGTGCTGATGAACTCAAGAAGTACGAGATCATTGAAGCGTACGGACAAGCCGAACACAATGGAAATCGTTTCACGCACCTTCTCGTAGAGAAGAACTCCGCCTTTACTGCGGGTCTTCAAAAGAATGTTCTCGGGTACACAGAAGGTGGTACTCGTAACTACGCAAATGTCTGGTTCGTAAAGCAGCGTGCTGTGATGAATCTCGGAGGAAAAGAAGTAGCTCGCAATCCTCTTACGCATGGCGTATTTGCTACCAAGCAGAAAGCTATAGAGTACACCAACAATCTCAATGAGACTGTTCGGGTGTATAACTCGTACGTCTCAGACTTATTGAAAGTCCAGAAAGGAACTCTTTCTAAGACTCAGTTGCAAGTTACAGGGGATGCGGAGAGATTGATCCAAGAGATTGATCCCAGTATGTCCATTTCTAAAATAGAAGAAATGGTAGAGGCTGGGCAGTTGGATCTCAAGAATCCCTTGGAAGTTGTGTACGATAGAGAAAGAGTATCCGGCTTCGATGCCCCTAACTGGGAACGCCTAAAGAATTATCAGCGTAGCGGTAAGTTGTACTACTCGGATCGTGGTGAGCATCTTCTTGAGGATGGAGAACCCGCGCCTTTGCTTGATCCTTATGTAGCTCTTTCCAACCAAGTTGGAAGTATGATCCATTCCAATGCGTACAGGAATTTTGCTATTCGTGAAGTTGGTGAATGGAAAGCTGCTTTTGGTAAAAGCGAATGGTACGAAGTGCCGGGACTAGTTTACCCAAGTGCGGATGAACTCGTAAAGTACGGAGTATGGCGCGGCCCGAATACTCCGGAATTTAATCGTATCCGCAACCTTGCTGAATCCCAGCGTATGTACATTAAGCGCGTACTTTTGCAGCCGGGATCCTCTGATATTTTTATTTCAGAAGCTAAATCCCGATTGGCTCAAAAACTAGCTACTAGTCTTGGGGATTTCAAAGGTGCTCCAGAATCCGTACGCACTGGTCGAATAGTTACTGAAGCCTCCGCTGTACGCGGATTGCGTACACTTGCTTACGATCTTGCTCTAGGTTTCTTTAACATAGGTCAGCTTGCTGTGCAGGGTTCCGCAGCTATTACAGCAACGATCCTGCATCCTTTGCATGGCGCGGCAGCTATAAAGGATTATGGACTTATCAGAGCTATGGCTGCTGCGGACTACAATCCACAAATTATTGCCGTTATGGATAAGCGACTTGCTCAATCCAAGTTCTTTGGATTCAAAAAAGGAGAGTTCGCAAAAGTTATTGAGGATTATCGCAGATCCGGAATGCATCTTGTTGGAAGAACGGATGCCACTCTGGATAGGATTGGAGCAGGGGCTGTAGCTGGAGGAAAAGTATCCAGTACGTACGATAGCGTACGAGAAGCCTTGCGTATGCCTCTGTACGAAGGTGAGCGCATTGGACGCATTGTGTCCTTTGGTATTGCTCGGAGGGAAGCTCTGGATGCAGTAAAGGCTGGGAGATTTGCTGAAGAAAGTGCTGAGTACTACCAACTCATTCAGAAACTCTCAAACAAGTACACACTGAACATGATGAGCGGTATGGAAACTTGGTGGCAGCGTAACCAGCTCACTCAGTTACCGTTGCAATTCTTTCAGTATCCTTTTAAGTACATGGAAGTATTCCTTGGTATGAATAAGGAGTTCACCAAGAGCGAGAGGATGCGATTCATTCTTGGGCATATGTTTTTGTACGGAGCGTACGGTGTTCCTATGGGGCCGGAATTCTCAAAAGGAGTTCTTGCTCCCGGCTACGAACAAATGACCGGGGAGAAGATGAATGAAGAAACGTACCAGCGAATGATGCTTGGTTTGATGGATGAATTCTCGCAAAAGATGCTGGGATCCGATACCGCACTTAGTACTACATTCGGCTCGGGTAACTTCATTGGCGAATTCATTAAGGATCTTTACGGCGATAACACAGCTATTGGTCTAGCTGGCGGTGTTTCCATAGCTTCGCTTGCTAAGTTCTGGGATGCAGGAACGGACATTGCAAAGGTATGGTCAGCAGTAGCTTTTAATGAAGGCTTGTACAACGCAAGTCCTGAACTTATCTCTGAAGCAACAGACTTAACAATGTCCGAACTTGGATCCATTGTGCGTTCAATGAACAACGCGAACAAAGCGTACTACCTGCACAAGTACGGTGCTCTGTTGGACAACAGGGGAGGTTTTGTTGAGATGGATTCTCGGTACAGTGCCCTACTAGCAGCAATGGGTATTAGGAGTGCATCCGAGTTCAAGTTCTGGGATGGGAGAGAGACTCAAGAAAGCAAGACTAACCGCTTGAATAATGTCGTAGAGATTGTGACAAAACTTCAAATACAGGGTGATCTTGCTTTTCATCGGGATAAAGATCCAGAAACAATGGGAAAGAAATACGAGATGGCTAATGCTCTTGTTTCTGCTTTTGAAGGTGAAGATCGGCTGTACATCATAGAGCAAAGCAGATTCCGCAGTCTGTCCTCTTTTGAGGAACAAACTCAGAAGCTCGAAATGAAAGGCACAACTGTTTACGGTGGAGAATAAACATGGCTGAATTTGGCTCAAATGCAACTGGAACGTACAACACGCAGAATTTTATTAACCCCCAAGAGGGAGCATCGGATCGTTCAGGAGAAACCCTGTTGCGAGTTGCAGGAAGTGCGACAGAACAAGGCTACGGCCTTGCTGCTGCCTTTAAAGGTAGAGAATTTCGAGGCGAAATAGACCAAGCTGTCCAACAAGAGATTGGCAAACAATTTGCCAGCAAAGTTGAAGCCCAGCCTGCGGATACCCAAGAGTTCAAGGACGCAATTGAACGAGCAAAACAAGTTACTGCACAAGGGGGTGTTGGTGCCCGCACGCGTACTAATCTTCTTGCAGAGAAGTTGACTCGGGAAAAAGCAGGAGCTAACCCCATGTTTGCTTCTATATACAAGCAAGTAGCCCAAGAAGTTCTCGGAGGGTACGATGCTACACTTCAGTTCATGGATATGGCTGAAGCTGCTGCTTCCGAAGCTGCAAAAGCGGAAAAAACAAGCAGAGAAAAACTTATTAGCAGTGCGTACGGTATGTTCAAGAATACCGGAGCGCCTTTTGATATGCCGTTTGAAATGATGAATGACCAGCAACTTATGAGTTATTCTTTGTTTGCATCCGATCATAAGAGGCTCACGGATGAGTACAACATGACTAGGCAAATGATGTCTGATGAACGCAGTCTTAGAAGGACAATAGCTTCTGAACAAGGAGCAGCGGCGGCTAGTTTAGGGGCGAATATTGCATTTGAAGAGAAAACAAGAATAGGTCTTGAAAGGAAGGGTGCTACAATTGTTACTGATAAGTACACAAATGGTTTGAATTATTTGTTTATTAGTTCTTTGGATTCTATGCGAAGGGGAGAGGTTACTCCGGAACAACTCCAAAGCCAACTTAATACAGCCTTTGCTACAACGACTGCTCAGATGGGCACTGATTTTAACAATCTTGCAATGAGTGCAGGCGGCACTAGTGCTGAATTCAATTCACAACGCCAAGCTGCTTTTGCAGAAGTTGAGAGAATCCGGAAATCCATTTCGGATTATTTCAAAGGGGATTTGTCTGAAATGCAGAGAAACGCGGATGCGCTTAAGAGTTTTGAACAAAATGCACAAGTTAACTTGTACAAGACAATGCCAGAAATGGCAGTGCTTAAGAATATATCGCCAGCACTACTAGAGGGGATAGGAAGAAGTTTTGCATTGAATGGGCCTCTTGTTGCAAAACTTACTGGTGGCGTAGAAACAGCATTAAGGGATGCTGCTAATCTGTACTCAGGAAGTATCACTATGGAGCAACTTGGAGAAGAGCGCCAGAACGCGCAGAGAAACGTAGCTTTGTCTTCTCTTACGGATAGGAATCCTACTTCTGTTGTGCCCAGCAATACAAAGGTATTTGGGGATACATGGCTTACAGCTACCTACGGTGTGGATAATATTGTATTTAGCGGAGAAGACCGTAAGCGTTTTATGGAAGCATTGGAACGTACGAACTTTCCTACTAATTTCCGAGCTGCTGAACAAGAAAGCCCCGGTAAGGCTGCCCTAATTGCTAGCGGATTGCACTCGAAAGCAGAAGAGATTGCTCAATCGTACGCAAGGAAAATTCAAGAGAAGTTCGGAGATTCCGCAGTACAACTGAATCCAGAATCCGGATATTTTGTTATCCCGGACAAGCCAATGGAAATTCGTTTGAATAACTTCTTGGATTCATTGGTCGCATCCAAGGTAGGAGACAGACGAGCACCCTCGGATGACACGCAAGCTCGTCTGTACTTCCTTGATAAGTACTTCGGAATTAGCATTAACCCGCAGGAGCCGCAACAATGACACTAGGGCAGAAGCAAAGGAAGTTTGTAAAGATGGTGGCTGATCTTATCCAGTGGGCGTACGCCAATGGATACGAACTGACCTTTGGGGATGCGTACAGGGATCCGCGATTACACGGAGCATTGGGAATGAAGATGGGTTACGGCCACTCTAAATCAACTCACAAGATTCGACTAGCTGTTGACCTTAACCTTTTTAAGGATGGGATATTTTTGCAAGGAACAGAGGATCATAAGCCTCTGGGAGAGGTGTGGGAGTCAATGGGTGGGTCTTGGGGAGGGAGATTCCAAGACGGCAACCATTACTCCCTTGAGCATGACGGGTCTAAGTAATCACTCTCCCTTGACACAGTCCAGTACAGTCTGTATATCCAGACCCAATCCGCAGTTAGAGCAGATGAACCACAGACCATCTCCTTTCATGTGGATGGCCCACTTGAATGACTGGATGTTATCGTCCGCACAGCATATGTGAGCTAAAGGCACAGCATCCAGATCCTCCGGAGTCTGCCTCTTTGCTTTCGGGAAGTTCGTTATCTTAGAGTCCACAGACACCTCCTTTGCAGGCATCGTTTTCTTCAAAGACAACGCCCCTGTGCTTTACAGCTTCTTTGTACGGGATAGCCTCCAGTGGCTGGCCTCCACGAGCGCCGTCAGGATAACAGGTAAAACCGCGCAGCCTACCAGCATACTTAGCCAGAATTCCAGCGAACTCCCTGACACGATCATTATTGTTGAGGTCAGTACCCCAACTAGGCAGATTGATAGTGCTAGATATAGACATATCCACATAATCTTGTACATCAGCTTGGAACCTCACTCGGCGTTCCCAATCGGGAACTAGGTCAATGGCAGTTTCGATCTTGGTAGGATCGATCCCTTCTTTAATCAGAGCATCCGCAGTTGCATCCACTACGTACTCGTACTTCCACTTCGTACCATCCACTAGGTATCGTCGCTTGTAAGCAACAGCAAACAGAGGCTCAATACCAGTAGTAGTCCCAGCCAGTATGCCGATAGACCCTGTGGGCGCGATAGCACGGTAGGCAACAGGACGGCTGATGCTAAGGCGGTCGCAGAGGCTATTCGCTGCACGTTCGGACTCTTCACGATACACCTCCATCCACTGGCGAAGTTCGGGGCCCATTTCATATTTGTAGCCTCTCTTTAGTAGCCATTCATGTATACCCATGAGTCCAAGACCCAGACGCCGATTCTTTTTGCGAACTTCGTAAACTTTTTTGTAGGGGAGGTCGGCCGTAATAGTACCGCATACCAAGAACCCAGACGCAAGTCGAACCACTTCTCGAAACTCCGTGATGGTATCAATGCGGCCAATGTTAATGCTACCAAGATTGCACACATCAGAATCATCAGCGGAAGTAACTTCAGTACACGCATTGCGTAGCGTTTCATTCTCTTTGTCTCCGAAGTTGAAGGAGAATCCCGGCTCACCAGAAGACATAGCCTGCCTGCAATTCTCAATGAAGGTAGAAGGCAAGTATCCCTGCTGGACTGCATCCAAGAATGCATCATCATAATTAAGACTTATGTTGGTCATGTCCAAAGGAGCAGGAAAGTTAAAGTTGCCATTCTTGGCATCATGCAAAGAGTACCCTTCGTGCACAGGCATATCCTTCCAATTCTTTACTCCGAGGAAGGTTTCGGCGTCTCCGTGTCGCCAGTTAAGCGAGGCGTATATCGCTGAACGCCGAGATCCACCCTGCATAACATTTCGTCCGACTTCGTTGAGAGAATACATGAGAGGGATAGGCCCCGACGCCCTGCCTCCAGTACGCCCAAGAGATGTCCCATTAGGACGGAAGACAGAATAATCCACGCCAATGCCGCCCCCAGACATAAGGCAATCGCTAGCTCTTTTAAGGAGCCGCCCCCATTCTTCGCGGGTGTCTTCTTCTCCTTTGAGGAGGTAGCAGTTGTTGTAGAAGCGAGCTTGTCGGCCAGCGTAGTAGACATATCGTCCTCCCGGAATGAATTTGAAATCAGAAATAAACTTTTCTAACTGATCTTGATGATCCTTAACAAACAGGTTAGTCGTAACATCCTTAACAATGTCATGCGCTTTCTCTGCCCATGTTTGTTCAGGAAAAAGAGCATACTTGTTTTTGAAGACGTTCTCACCAAAAGAATTCCTAAACTCAGACATTTTGCCCCCTCATAAGCATGATGCGTTGAATTTCCCGATCTATGTACCACTTGGCCTTAAGCAAGTCCTCAATAGTATCCTTCTTGAGTTCGGCTCTCCAGAGGTATTTCATTGCATTACCAATGCAAAAATTCAAGTGCTCTGTAACTTGAATGCACTCAATACCAGAAGGGGATTTCTGATAATGCAGAGGATGATTAACTGGGTCGCTCATAGCCAATTCCTTTTAAGGTAATCCACACTAAGGGTTACGACATCGTAGGAACCATTCTTAACTTCTGTAAGCATTAGAGCTCCACGCCAGTGCTGGTTCCCTTGGTACTGCATGTAGTCCTCTTCATGCTGGTAGAACGCCCCAGCAATAATGCACTGTACTCGAGAGCCATCCGTCTTTACATGCGGAGAAATATAGTAATCGAAGGTCTGCTGGTGACCTACGATCCACGACTCGTGCTTCTTGGTAGCGATTAAGTGCGCTCTAGAGATAGGTCTCCCCATGCTACCGCCTTGTGCGTAGTGGCAGAAATTGATTCCTTCCACGCGCACTGGGGACAGAAAAGGATGGACTTCCCATCCAAATTTTTCCAAATCGTAATCCGGCAATGCCCCTTGGAGGAAGGGTTCTTGTGACACAAGACGGTTGCGGCGGTACTCGTGATTCCCATAACAAAAGATTAGCCTTGGATTGTAGCCTAGTTTTTTATTTTTCTTTCTCTGAGAATTCAGAGTATTCAACGGAAAAAGAATACAGTCCATGCCCTGCCAACCTGCTTCTAGGTCAGAGAGCATCCTTGCGCCCTCATATACAATATGACCTTTGGAGTTGTGCTGCCCCAAGGCTGGCATATCAAAATGATCCCCTATATGTACCACAGCATCGGGCCTCTTGTCCGTGATGTAGTTCCCAATTGCAGAAAGATGTTCCATAGGAACACCTTGCTTTACTTGAGTATCAGGAATGACAATGATTCGCATTTAGTTTACCCAGCTTTTAAATCTTCAACTACGTATTCCAAGTACTCAATATGCTTTTCTCGGCTTCTTATTTTGTCGCACAAACGAGTATAGTGATAGTCAAGCCTATGTAGAGCTTCTTGAACAGAAGAAAGTCTATCTCGGAGAGTTAGAACTTCAGCCTCTAATTGCTCATACGTGGGGACTACTCTCATCTAAAACTTCCTTCCAGTTCTTCGATATCTGCCAAAGAGAAAGTTGCGAACCACTCGGACACAGAATTAAGTGTGTACTCAACAATGGTATCAACTTGATCATCATCCGGAGGATTTGAATCCGAATGCTTGTACGCTTTGAGTACACCGTAGCGTACACCATCTTCAATAGCCATCTGAAGAACTTTCCATTCATTAACGCGCATTGAGTTTTTCCTCTTGTGATGCATACATAAAGAATTCGCAAAACTCCTCAACTACCCTGTAAGGCGGTTCAATAAAGTACGACTGTCTGTATTCATTAGGTTTTGCTACGTGCCTATAGCAACTTTCCTTGAAAGGACATTCTTTACCCCAGCACATTGAAATATCAGGCATACTTATCTCCAAATAGTTCCTTGAATTTAGCTAGTACATCATCAGTACCCAACACCATACGATCCATTGTAAACACCTTCCAATTGAATTTGGATAACCTTCTTACCTTTCTTCAGAAGGTCAACTTTGTTTATCTCGCCAAACTTTGCTTGGCCGTACAAGAATTCAACGTGCTTGTACGTTGCATCCATCTTCCTTTCTGACCAGAAGATAGTATCCTTAGTTTCAACGGTATAAACTTTCATCGCTTTCTCCTTCGTTTCTTCCCATGAGAAGGGTGCTGTACACTAGTCTGCGGGTGCTCCAAGTACTGAACAACAGCTTTTAGAAAGGCTATTTTATCAGTCCCGCTCCTAGTTGCCCAATTTTCCACACGACCAAGAACAGAATTACACCAACGATGAAGGACTCTGCGGACATTCCCAGTTTTATGGCAGTGGTCAAGAGCCGCTTCTTCATACGATATTGGCCTTAAACAAAGAGGACATACATAGGCTTGTGCAAGTAATTCTCTTTCACGGTATTCCTTTATGTCCCTTGAAAGAAGATGAACTCGGGTGCCTCCCAGAGTACTGGGGTTCCATCTGGGTTCAGTTCTCTTGTCATCCACAGAAGCCTTCCTTGCTCTACGAAGTACTCTAGGCTTGTGTCGAACGTCCAACTTTCTTGTTCGCCGTACCATTTGTAAGCATTCCAAGTGCGGGTAAGAGCTTCCCGATTTGTTTCACAAGCATCAACAAATGCTTGCGCCTTCTTCTCTCCTACTCTTCCTTTAAAAGCATCCCCGTACGTGAGAGTAATACTCTCTGCAAAGTACGGAAGGCCGGGGACATTATCCGTTCTATCCCCGGACAAGAGTTGCTTTATAAAGTTACGATTAGCATCGAAGAGACTCACGTAGTCGGCTCTCCACTTACGAGGATCGTAATTGAAATGCCAGCCGGGAGTATTCCAAAGATCCTTATCCATTGCAGCGAGAATCACACCGGAGTCAGGATCTCTGTTTTTCCAGAGTTCTACGGATGCAGCATCATCGGCTTCCATGCCATCCACTTCCTTCGCTTTATGGACATTGATAATGTATTCCCTTAAAGCACGGTAATGAGTGGGCACCGTCGAAACACGAGTTCCTTTGTACACAGTAGTCTGTGATATCTCATCCCTAAAGTTACCTTTCCCTTTAATGAAGATATCCATATCTTCACAGGAAAGAGCCTCCTTGATCTTCTGAATCTGAGATTTCAGATTTTGAAGAGCATTAGCTACATCCTCGGAGTCCGCTGCAAAGCCGCAGCGGTACAACAAGGAGTCAGCATCAAGGAGAATCTTGGTAATCATTAGAAGGGCTCATCTTCAGCAGAAGCAAGAATAGGATCCACTTTCTTAGGAGCTTCAGCCACAGCTACAGTTACTTCGGGCTTATCCTTTGCCTTACGGAGAGCGGACATTGCTTTGAATACCTTGTCGGTATTCTGAATCCAGAACTTGTAGAAGTCCTCGCTACCAATCTCGGCACTACCCTCATAGGTAGTGAAATAAGCAATGGACATATCCATAGCGAGTTTACTAGCGTGACCCAGTTCTACACCCAGAGTAGAAATCCGCATGGGGGTAGCAGTAGCAGCCATCGTACCCAACGGATCCGCAGGAGCACCGCCAGTGATGGTAAGGCTCTTGATATTCTTGTAGCCAAGACCCTTGGTATCCGGAGTCCACTCAAAGGTTACTGCATTGCCGATAGCAATGCCCTTTACAGTAGTATCCTTACCTTTGAAGGATGAATACCAATCGCCATTAACCATGATGCCGCCATTGCGTGCAACTTTCTCTACAGTTCCTTTTACGATGTTCATAGCATTCTCCTAGTGAGTTTCAGACCAATCAGAACCTATTTTAAACTCGCCGTCAAGTGGTATTTTAAGTTTGAGATACCGACCAGCAGCCTTAATACTCTCAACACCCATCGTGCCAACCATTTCTGCGTACATTGGATTGCACTCCCACTGCTCTTCGTCATGATAACGAATCAGTCCGTGGGCATCAATACCTAATTTACGAATATTTCTGTCAGCAATTACCATTGCGTACTTCATAACAATTGCTCCTGCACTTTGAAGCAGACGATTTAGTGCGCTGTGTTTGGAATCTACTGGAATTCGGCGGCCATCGATAGCCCGTATCCAGCCCTTATCAGAACGGTATTGAACTTCGTTAACTAATTTTTTAAGTGCAGGGTTAGCCTCCCAGTATTTATCAAAACTTTGTTGAGCTTCGGCCATAGACCAGTTAAACGTAGACGCAAGTTTCTTAGGACTTGCACCGTACGTAATTGCGTACTTGTACGTCTTGGCTTTGTCGCGTGTAGACAAACCCAGAGCTAGTTGGTTCTTCGTATGGATATCCCCTTCAAGGAGTTCTCTTGCGTACTCGCCACCATCGTAAGCAGCAGTATAGTGCGCTTCCATACGAGCCTCAAGGGATGAGGCATCCCAACCTACCATGTTCTTCCCTTGCCTTGCTTGGAAGAGTCCGCGCATCTCCTTACCGAATTTGCTTTTGCTACGAGGAACATTAGCAACAATCTTATGGGTAAACCGAGAAGTAACAGCTCCCATAGTGTCGGCATCAGAGCAAATAGTATCTTCATCTTGAACTCTGTAATTCTCCAGCCAGCCAAGTACTACGTTAACTCTGTTTCTGAGAGTTAAGTACTCAGAAATTTTCTCAGCAATATTCCTAGCTGTTGGGATTTTAACAATGTTGGGGCACAGTTCCTTGTTATCGTCCCACAGTTTAGGGGATGTTTTTACTTTATCGGAATTGTAATTCCACATTGTAGGAACCCAACCCTGACCCAGAAGCCAATCTTTAACAGCAGCGGGACTATTGATATCCAAGGGTACACGAATTGAATACGAGTCCGTAAGAGGCAACTTGAAGATATGGAGAATGCCTTTTACTTTCATTGATACAAGCCATTCCGTATCCTTTTTGTACAACGTACCCTTGCGTTCATCAATGTATTTCTTAATTGCTGCGTTGGGTTCGCCGGATTTAAGAAACTGTATCTTGGGAGGTGCTTTGGGTTTGGAGTCCACAAGGGGGACTGCATCTTTAACAGCCTCTTCAATGAAAGCCATTTCGCATTCAATCTTTTTAACAAGATCCGTTGCATTACTCTTGTTAAAGGAAATGCCGTGCGAGTGCTGCCGTGCAATGATCTCGGCTACCCTGAACTCCAGTTTGTATGGATTATCCGGAATGTTCTTGTTAATCTTGGATTGAATGAGTTTCCTGTACAATGCTTCGGTCAGTTTTATATCCGCATCACAGCGAACAATCATGTCGGATACTTGATCCGAAAGAGGCGGTTTCTCTATGCCGAGTTCCTCAGAATAAGAATCCAAAGAATGCGACTTCCTATTTATCTCTGAAATCTTAGACATCATAAGCGTGTCTATAACTTCACTGTCAGCAATCAAATCGACACCCCACAATCTTTTTAGGATTGGGGCATCGAATCTAATAATGTTGTGACCAACAACAGGAACGCCTGCGGTAAAGGATATAAGATCCTTTGCATGGCTCTTGTTAAGAAAAGTAAGGGTAATTCCTTTTTTCCTTACGCACACACAAGTAATTTCCTTCATGGCGAGTTGACCCATGTCGGAAAAGGTTTGATTGCTTGGCATATCAGTTTCAATATCCAAGTACACGCAATCATCAGGATCCGGTAAGAAAGTGCTCATGACGAATCTCCGTCAGATAGAACTAAGGATTTCTTCTAACTCTGAAAGCACAGATGTTTCTTTCTCCTCTGGCAATTCCTTGTCTATATCGTGGGGAAGAGGTACTTCGGGTTCTTCTGGAGCATGCAGAAGTCTTCCAGTTGAATGCACGTACTTAACTCTACCTGCTCTGCCAGTAAAACCCCAAGTACGATTCTTAAGAACACGCAAGAATGCGTAATCCTCGCTACCATCCAGTGCTTGCTGATCTCTTTCCATTGCAATAACAGCCCAAGACAACTGCTCAAGTGCAGCACTACCTCGGAGATCCGTAAGTGATACGTTGCCACCTTCGTTCAAGGACTTACCTGCTTCTCGGGATTCCCTGCGCTTTAAGTGAACTACGTTAATAAAACCAACACCAGTGTTCACAACCATACTAGCAAGATCGGTCATGATTTTATCAATTTCTTTGCGTTCGTTCTGAACGTCACTGCCACTGATGACCATACTCAAGTGGTCAAGAATAATAAAATCCACACCACTACGAGCGTAGTACATCAATTTTGATTTGAATTCGGCGGTGTCGATACTTCCAAAGTGATTGAAAAAGTACATCCTGCGTACAGTTCTATCCATCGAATTTTCGATAGCTCCAGAAGGTATGCAAGTCGGGTCACTTCTAAATCTTGGAGTTGGTACGTTGTTATCCATCGCAACGTAACTTGCTGCGGTAGTTTGGACACGATCCTCAAGCGCGATATGGCAAACCGTAAGGCCATGTCGTACCACAAGATCGTAACCAATCTCCCTAACAAGAGTGGACTTACCAATACCAGACCCAGCACAGACCGTGATGAGTTCACCTTTGCGTACCCCGTGAAGTTTGTTGTTGAGTTCAGGAAAGGGAGTGTCAAAGCCTTCGGGAATGCTTGCAATAAGATCCGCTACGGATATCTCACTGCCGTGGATAATCCCTTCTGGTTTGTATCTCTGTGTTTCAGATATCTTTGCGTAGTACTCGGATCCTCGGGACTCCGTGAGGTACTCGCTAGCATCCTTGAGATCCGCTTTAACAATGTAGACTTCAACACCCAGAGAGATAAGCCAATCACCTAGCTTCTTGGCTGTATTCTGTCCGGGTACATCATTATCTAAACAAATGTATATACGTTTAAACTTACAAAAGAAATCCTGATCGGCCTTGATTACTGAATCAATCTCTCCTGTACTTGCCCCATTGGGCAGGGACACAACAGGAGAGTCCTTCTTGATTGTGGTTCGGAAGATTTCCTTCAGTGCAAGGCAATCCTCTTCACCCTCAGTAATAAAAAGAGCGGACTTGGGAGTTTTGCTCACAAGATTCCGCCCAAAAACCGTAGTAAGTTTACCCGCAACCATGAAACCTTTTGGCATAGTGCGAATTTTTATGCCGCAAGTATTTCCTGCATCATCCTTGTAAGGATAATAAATGCGCTTAACTTTGCCGCTGTGAACATCGTACTCTGCACGAACATCGTACAGTTCTACGATCTCATTGGAGATCATTCTTGCAGGGTCGTGCCCTACAGTATGATCCATGCAGTCCGATACAGACAATTTAGATTCCATCGTTGGCGCACCCTTTAGGTAAACTTTACCGTGACCAGCATGACAAAAGGCTTTGCCATCTTCATAGATCCATAGATTATCTCCCTTGGAATCCCGTCCCTCTTCCTTGCACTTAGGGCAAGAAGTCTTGGTTACCATGTAACCTCCTACATAGATAGGTCAGCCTCATTTAGAGCATCAAGCATATACTCTAACTCCTGTCTGCTCAGAGTTACGCTTTGCTCGCCTAGATCCAAGAATATCTTGTGTTGCTTATCCTTCCAATCGAAGGACACATCGAACTCATAGTCTTCCATGATTTTCCCCTAGTCTATTTCATCCAGAAAACCTAAGTTTTCTTTGTTCCTGTCCAGCGCAGGATCGTCCCATGTATCGGAAAGATTTTCAAACTGGGTAAGATCCGGGCCGCTTGACTGGCTATCATAACGAGAAGCTAGGTCGTAGTAAACATACGTGCGGCAGCGGGCGCATAGATCCTCCATACGCCCTCTGTTCCATTGGACTGCCATCATTCCATTGCAGGCTTTACATCTCATGCTTTCTCAACTTTTTCTAAGAACGGTTACGATATGCTTTGCTAGCTCTTCAAGGCCTACGCCAAAGAAAGCTGCTGCATCGCATATAAACTCGGGTGTCGCACCCTTCCCTGTCGGAAGATAAATCATCCGATTAGGGAAGTCGGAACCGCGAGCCACTGATTGGCGAAATACATCTACGTAATCAGAGTCCGTAAGCGGAATCTTGCAATGCAGATTAGAATCAAAGTGAACTTCAGCACAAGGCAATGGCGCTGCTGCAAAAGGATTCGGTGCAGAGGTAATTGCACGAGCGGGCTTAACAGTAGGCACGTAAGGGATAGCCTTGTACTCCCCATTCTTGCGAGAGACGCATACAATACTGTAGCCAAGCAATTCCTTACAGAGACGGGATACATCGTTAATGATGTTGTCGCGTTTCTTGATAGCGGACTTGAGATCGGATGGATCCGTATCCTCCGCAAGAATAATGTCAACCTTTTCCCTGTATGAAGTAACGATAGCAGCAATATCCGTTGCGATATTTTCGTACGTTTCTTCACTGCTTGCAGCAATAAACTGGCGAATCTTTGACTGGAATTTAGTACCAGTCATGAAGCCTTCAACCATGCTTTTAACTACATTCTCTGCGCTAGTAGACATAAGTCACCTCGTATGTATGAGTTTCAGAATTAGAACCAGATGGATCGCATAAAGCCTTCAATTGCTGCCTTGTGCTGTACATCCGCAAAGGCATTCATGAAGTTAATTTGAATTGCTCGGGGCATATCTCTCCAACCCACTGCCATACGGGCAATAGGAATAGCCTGTCTGAGAGAGAAAGTCAAGGGCAATTCGCCCTGCATGAAGGCGCTTTGACAAAGATTGGCAAACCTTGCGAGCTTGGTAGCCTGCCCCATATGCAGGGATGGGACATTCATCTTGATGATATTAGCCATGACACTCTCATCCATGTAGTTAACATGGATCGTTACCGGCCAACGATTCAACGTACTGATATCCTGTACGTTGCGAGTAGGGAACTTACTGCGGTTATCGCCAAGACCCAGTGCGTTGTCCGCACCAAGGCACCACATACCCTCATGGCTGTGGATAACTTCGCCCGTTGCTTGCAACTTGATGCGGAACTTCTCAAGGAATTCCTGCAAGAAACCCATGTACACGCTGGGTTTTGCTGCGGATACTTCGTCAAGGAGTATTACTGAAGGGCGCTGCAAGTACCCAATGATATCGCCTTTAACGAACTTAGTCTCGCCACCAATCAACTCGGTCTTGCCTACGATATCCTCAAGGAATACCTCGCCGTGAAAGTTAGTACGGCAAAAGGCCCGACCAGTGATTGCTGCAAGATTACGAGCGAACTCAGTCTTACCACCACCGGGCATACCTACAAGGCGCACTGGCATACGATGCTGCAATCCCCATACTGCCTCCTCTGTGCTGGCCGTGGGCCATACCCAATGGGGATCTAAGTCTGGCTTGTCAGACTCTTCGTATACTGATACAGGAAAGTCAGGCATACTCGGAGCCCAACCAAACAAATCGCTGAACATAACAGTGCCATCAGGCAATGCGGTAACCTCTTCTTCCATTGGACTCTCCGTCGTCAATGCAGGAGAAAGAATATCCTCAAGATCCTTGAGGACGCTTGCAATGTCATCACCGAACTCTTTCATATAGCCCCCAGTATTTTCTCTTCAAGAAGTTTAAGAAACATATCAGGTAAATCTTTAGCGTCATCAATAATATGATGCTTACGATAAAACCTACGAACATCTTGGCTCATGAGGCCAATACCCACAACGTCAATGACCTGTTCCAGTGCTTGCACTGTCTTGGTTAGGTGCGTTGCTGCATCCCCTACCGCTCTAGTGCATGGCTGACCATCGGATAGCACAATAAGTATCTTGTTCTGTTCTGGTCTAGCAAGAAGCCTCCTTGCAGCCCACATCAAGGCCTCTCCATCCGGGTTGTTACCCAAGCTCGAGTTGTTTACGTATTCGCACCTCGCTATTATCTGTTCATTGGTTGCTGGTCTATCCCACGATTTAACAACAAAGAACTCAGGAGTTGGGTAGCCATTCTCTGTGAACAATGTGAACTCAAAGGTAGCACCCACTCGTGAGCAAGCCTCGTTAAGCATGGCAAATGAGGCAGTCAGGGCTTCAAACTTATCACCGTACATAGAACCAGAGGCATCGCCCAAGAATTCCAGTGCTGTATTCTGTGTGATACAGTGATCATTTACCCTGCGGAATACATCCACTGCATTAGTGGGTACCTTGTACAAGGAGCCGCCATGCAATCTACCTCTGCGTGCATTGAACTCCCATTCTTCTACGGATTCTACTTGAATCAGCCTAGTTATATCCTCGGCTAATCGATTGCTGCATTCAGCCATCTTGGTTACACGGGATTTGAAATCATTCCTCATTTGACTACCTCGCTTAGATCAATCTCTATGATCTTCTCTCCGAACTCTACGTAGTTCTCGTGCGGGTCATGGTCGTAGATAATCTTAGTCTTGTTTTTCTTTCCTGAACCATGATCATCAGCAAGAAGAAGATCACGATAGCTTATGAACTGCTCGTCTCCTTCCCCTTCTTCCTCCTTCTCCTCGCCTTCTTGTTCTTGCTGTTCTTCCTCATCACCCTGTTCGGATTCTTGCTCTTCTTGTTTTTGCTTCTCGTCCTCATCTTGTTTAGGAGGAGGGACAATCTTCTTGGCTAGTGCTTCGACAGCTTCGCCTGTTTGATTGACGAGTAACTCCCTCAACTCAGAGTTAAACTCCTCAAGCTCCTCGTATGGTACTTCGTGCGCCCATTCGATAGCTTCCCTAAGACTACGTTGGTACGTAGCGTACCGCTGGTTGTATATCCAAGAGAATATCTTGGCTAGTTTCCTAGTCTTCTCACTCTTCATTGGATCCGATTTGATCTTGGCAATGCCTAGTCTAGCGCACCTACGCTGAGTAGCGGACAGCGCCTCCCTTGCACCGTCGTACGGTGTCCATTGGTAGTCGTTAATGAAATCCAACAGGATGTTGACGACAGTGCCGTACAGTGTCTTGGTATCCAATCCCTGAGCAACAAAGTAATTCATTGCCTTGAGATTCTCTCCACGATGGTGGCCTAGCTCATGCAGTATCTCGCCCTGCCAGCATTGGTGCTCATCCTCAGTGAATGACCACTTAGGTCGAGCAACATGGATTGCCCCCGCTACGGGATCAGTATGCGGAGTAACGTACGTATCGTGGAATACAACTGTTAGGTTGCTCGCCTTAGCCAGTGATCGCACGAAGATACGGGCACCATTGGTGTCCATGATGTGCAGCGGTTTCATGTTTCCTCCAAACTCTGCCAATCAGAGTTGCGTAACTCCCAGAACTCTTCTGGATTGGTATCCTCATTGCATTGATACCATACATAATTACTATATAACTCCCTATAGGAGTTAATAGCTATATCAATATTGCTATTGCTATTGCTATCTCTATCCACGGCGTCTCTCCTTGAAGTAGCGATCAATCGACAGGATGATCAGTACCCACACTACGTAGGTACCGCCTAGAAGCATGACAATTGTTGTCATGTTGTACAGCCTATCCTCCATATCACCTCCTCTTGGGATTCAATTGCTTCAAAATTTCGGGATCCGTCACCAGCATGTAATTGGATTTATGCATGGGAACCACGCACCAACCACTCCGAGCCTGCTTCGCTGCCTCCTCGCCACAGTCAGGGCACAGTACGTACCCCAGATTGAAGCGAGCGATGGCGAATTCGCCACCACAATTCTTGCATTCCACTGCTAGTCCTCCACTAGATAGCATTAGGCTGGGAGCCATCTCTGACTCCCAGAGTTAATGCTGACTACGCTGCGAGGGCTGCCTTGAGCGCTTCCATCTGTTCATCCCTCACCACCACCAATTTCGCAATCTCGGGATCGTTGGCTGCTTTTTGGACAGCCTTACGCGCTCTATCAAGCACCCCTCGAATGTCCTGATCCAAATCATATCCCTTGTAGGGAGCCTCTTTCTTGACCTGATACCATGCCGTCGTCTTCGCCTCATCGAACACGGAACGGATATGATCCGCGCCCGACCAGCCAGCGAACTTGCCGCCAGCTACCGTGAGGCCACCGAACTTCACGAACCACTCTACGAGTGAAGCACGGAAAGCACCCTGCAGGCCGTCCACGAGCGTGGAAGCCTTGGAGTAATCGCCATGCTTAGCAGCGTGAGCCAGAACAGCCACCGCTGCGATTTGGATCGACTGGTTTGCCTTACCCTGTGCGCGAATTGCACCAGCAACCAACGAATCCACCTTCGACAAATCAACTTTCTGCCAGATAATATTCATCCGAGTATCTCCTGTGGTAATGCCTGCCAACTCTGACCACCAGACTTGTAACAGGCATTATGGAGGAGACACCCGAGGGTGTAGTGTATGTATCGACCAGCATAGCCTAGAGATGCTCTTACCCCAGCTAGACCCGAACCATTGCTAGCTCGGGCGATCACCGCCACCATTAAAGGTAGGGCAGACTGCAAACAGTAGGATTTCCACCGCATGCTGTGCATCTGATCGAATTGTACCCGCAGGAAGGCGTACCACCACCTTCCGGATTTGTCAGACCCGGTTACCTGCGACCGATTTACGACTTGTCTGTCGGATGGGCATACCGCCCCTCATAAGTAGCCGACGCATTGCCATGTGCGAACGATTCGCATTTCCGGCTTCGCGTCGATGGGGCGGGGCATTGTGTGCCCCTCATTGGTAGCCGGCAGGATGCTAGGTGAGAATGATTCGTATTCGCATTAGTGACTATCACTTACGGCTTGTCTGCCGGACGGGCAGGAATGGCGGGCACAAAAAAGCCCGCACGGGGCGGGCTTGAAGGGGGCCTGTGGGGTACTAGCGGGTTACTTGCTGCGCATCGCTACAAGCCTTCCACGGGGCTTGGAAGCCTGCTTCTCGCGCTTGAGCGTGAGCTTCGCAGTGATGGCAGCAATCTTCTCTGCCCGTGCAACTTCGACTGCTTCCGGGTCTGTTGCCTTGGCGTGATTCCGCATGGCGGCATCCATGCCGCGCAGCGAGCCGTCGTCTGCCCACAACCATTCAATGTCATGGCGTGCACGCTTGCGGATGCAGCGAGCCTCATGTTCCGCCCATGCGGCAGAGTTCCAACCATTGCGCCAATGCGAAAGCCCGGACACGTTGTAAGCAGCACTAGTGAACCAATCCGGGGCGGGTCTGCGCTGATCTGGTGTCCATTGGCCTATTTCGAGAGGCAGGAACTGCGCGGCTTCGTACTCTGCTGCTTCGTACAAGTCGCCAACCGGCAATTCGCTGTCATGCGCTCGATCCGGGTCATCCGCCAGCACGTCGGCGATGGCAAGAGCCGATAGGTCATCTGACCCGTGCTCACGTAGCCACGCGGTCACTGCTTCGCGGGAGTCGGCTGGTGTGTTCGCGCTAGAGAGAATGCCTGCTAGTCCGTAGGCGTGGCGTTCTGCCGTCATGTACACGGAAGAAGAAGCGGGGCGGGAGTACGTGATTTTCATGGTCTGACTCTCAGAGTTGCACCGCGAAGATGCGGCAGTGGAATTGCCCGCAAGATTCGGGCCAAAGGGGTATTCACGCCGTGAATGGGTTCTAAATGCGAACGATTCTTAAAGGAGAGCAAGGGGGAGGGTAGCTAGGGTAGTAGCGGGTACACGGCTGGAACGCGTCACAGCGCTTCCCCGGCGGTTCTAGGGGCATCGGTGCCGCGGGGCTTTGCTGTCGGTGCCTGCAATGCAAGGGATGCGGGGGTAGTGCCGTCAGAATGCTAGATGCGAATGATTCTCATGCGTGGTTGAGGGTGACACTTTGCGGCACATTCTGACAATGCTCGGGTGACACGAATTGTCACTGTATGCTTATACAGTACAAGGGCTTGCGCGATTCGGGGGTATAGATGAAGCACGATAACGGGGGCGGATGGGGCTGGCAACGCGAATCATTCTCATTTACATTCGCATTCTCGATGGGGGTGGCTAGCATCGGGATGGCAGGCAATGGCTTGCCCGGCCCCCCGGGGGATGCGCGAGGCTGCTATGTATGCAACTGCACCTCAAAAATTTCTCCAATGTTTTTTAACAATCCGTATTCAATCCGTATTGCTATCTAATAGCAATATAGCTATATCTCCCTTTAGGAGATAATAATAGTAATAGCAATAGCAATATAGCTATGCATCGAACTGATGTAATACTCTTTGGCGTACTAATACAATTAAGGGGGGTTGATTATTTTTAAATCCAATGATACGATTGGAACTCCACTTGAGGAGGATTCAATGGAACAGCCTAAAAAAGTAAAGAAATGGTACAAGTCCCGGACAATCATTGTTAACGCAGTCGCAGCAGGACTAGGTGCTCTGGAGATGTCCAACCCCGGAGGTATCCCTACACTGGGCCCAGCACTGGTAGTTGCTCTTCCTGTGATTAACGCGATACTCCGAGCCATCACTACCCAGCCCCTGAGTAAGTAATATGCAAAACGGTTACACGGATTGTGGTTCTACACCTGAGCAAGCTGTAGAAGGGGACACGGAAGTCCTTCTTTCTATGACGGATGAGTTCAAACGAGAACTGGTTCAAGCCTCGCATTACCACCAGTCCTTTATTCAAATGACTGCAAAGAAGGGTCGATTCGATCCTAAGCAAGCTGCCTATTGCGTAGAACGCGCAGAGAGCATCTACGCTGAACTCCTGAACAGGGATCCAGCTAATTCCATTGTTCGGTACCAACTAGCTACCCTGTACATGCAGACCAACCGTAATGGTCTAGCCATCAACGTACTGGAGTTCCTTATCCAGAGTACGCGCAAACCCGTACTGGAGTGGTTGAACAATCTTGGGGCAGCGTACCGTAATGAGCACATGAACCCAGAGGCTCGTAAAGCCTTTGAGAAAGCTCTTGGAGTCCAGTACCACCCGGATGTACTAGCTAACCTCTGCGCTCTATGGGTCAACGAGGGGTACCCAGAAAAGGGGATTCCGTACGGCAAGGAGTGCCTGCGTCTTCAACCGGATCACCCCCAAGGCTCATGGAACCTCGGTCTTCTACTGATTGAGGACAAGCAGTACGAAGAGGGTTTCAAGCATTATGCCAACGGCTTTGAGACGAACGAGAGGATCATCCGGTTCTACAAGAACAAGGACGGCAAGGAAGCCAAGTTCTGGAAAGGAGAGGATCTCAACGGCAAGACGATTGTCCTGCACGGAGAACAAGGTATCGGGGATGAACTCCTGTTCCTTCAGTTCGTACCCGAGGTCAAGAAGCAGTACCCGGATGCTCGTATCGTACTGGATGTCCATCCGCGTTTGTACACAGCTATTCAACGCTCCATGCCGGATATCGTGGATATCTTCCCTACCCGCAAGAGTAAGGTTACGCCTGAATGGAATGCCGCCATTCCTGTGGACTACAAGGACGGGATTGGCTCCTTACCGCACTGGTACCACCAGCAACGCAGAAAGAATTCCGGCTGGCTGAAGCCTAACTCTGAACTCACAGAGTTCTACCGCAGTACTCTGCGTAAGATGCAGGAGCAGTCCGGACAGATTGGCCGCCCTATTGTGGGCATTGCTTGGACAGGTGGACGCAAGAAGACCCGTGTGGATCTCCGTAGCATCTCTCTGGACAACTGGTTGCCTATCCTTGAGCAGGATGCCACCTTTGTTTCTCTGGAGTACTGGAAAGGCGCAGAGAAGGCTACAGGGAAGATCCTGAAGGATCATGGCATCTACGTGCACCACTGGCCTGACGTAGTAGAGAATCAGGACTACGAGCAGACTATGGCTCTCGCAGCGGCTTGCGATCTAGTTATCTGCGTGAACACCAGTATTGTTCACGTACGCGGCAGCATGGATCTTCCTTGCTGGACGCTTACACCGCACGGCCATGCATGGAGGTACGGCAAGAAGGACACTCTGAATCCGTTCTATAACTCCGTGACGCAGTACCATCAGGACGAGGGCGAAGAATGGGAATTCGCTATCAAGAAAGTGGCTAAGGATCTAGCTAAGTACTCTAGGGGGTTCAAGTAATGCAGAAAATTTCTTTTGTTACAGGAGGTAATGAGGGCATTGCTTCCTTTCGGTACCGGATACTGGCCCCGAGTCAGTTCCTTGGGCAGCACATGATTCAAACTACGGTCAGCACGGATGCTGCTCCGGATGCTTCCGTTGTAATCTTTTCTAAGCACTGGACGTACAACGATTGGTCGTACGCTTGGTTCTGCAAGGAACGCGGTCAAAAAGTAATCTTCGATGTCTGCGACGATCACTTTGAGGGAAAACTCAGCGAGCACTACTTCCGTATGTGCAGCATTGCGGATCTGGTTATCTGTAATTCGCACGAGATGCAGGCACGCATCAAGGAAGTCCTCCATAAGGACTCGATTGTTATTGAGGATCCTGTAATCTCACGACAGCAACCGCACACTCGGGACAAGGCCCCTTCTGGTCTTTGGTACGGCCAAGCAATGAATATCAACGGTCTGTATCAGGTATACACCGGCAATTACCCACTTGAAATAGCTATGCCGGGAAATATCGAGCTTCCTCCTCAGTTTGAAAACAATCTAGTGAATCTTAGCCAATGGCATCCCGGAATTGTTGGAGAGGCTTCCCAAAGGAATTCGTACGCAATTCTTCCTTACCGGCAGGGTAAGAACGCTAAAAGTGCGAACAGGGTTCTTGAGGCGCTCTGGTGCGGACTCCCCGTAATCACGGATCCCATACCTGCCGTAGTTGACCTCGGCAGGAACGGTATCCGCTACCTTGGGGTGGATTGCGAGAACTCCGAAATTATGGAGTACATGCTGGATACGGACTTTACGGAAGAGATGCAATCCGCGCAAAAGCTGATTGAGCTTAAATACAGTCCGGAAGCAATCGCTTCCAAGTGGGCAGCAGTTATTCGGGAGTTCGCATGAAACTTAATCTTGGTTCTGGTGATCGATCCCTTGAGGGGTACATTGGCGTGGATCTTGCGCCGAATGCGGATATTGTTTGCGATGTACGCAAACTGGATCAGTTCGCGGATAACAGCGTAGAAGAGATTATTGCTATCCATGTTATTGAGCACTTCTACAAATGGGAAATCCAACCCATGCTGAATGAGTGGCGACGAGTCCTGCAACCCGGAGGCAAGATTATTCTTGAGTGCCCGGATCTCAAAAAGGCTGCTTTCCATTTCCTGATGGGGGAAACGGATCAAATGGGTATGTGGGCATTCTATGGTAACCCGGAGCTTAAGAACGAGTTCCATTGCCACCACTGGGGTTACACTCCTGAGACTTTGGCTTACGAACTACAACTTGCTGGTTTCAAGAACGTAGTTAAAGCTCAAGCACAGTTTAAAATCCCGAAACGGGATATGCGTATTGAGGGAATCAAATGAATAAAGTTGAAAAGATTCCAGTATATATTGGGTACGATCAAGTAGAGTCCGTAGCTTTCTGGACTTGTGCTGCAAGTATTCTGAAGCACTCCTCTCTTCCTGTAGAGATTATTCCTCTTAAAAGAAGTCAACTTCCGCTTACGCGGCCTAAGCATCCTAAACAATCCAATGAGTTCGCTTTTACTCGTTGGCTAGTACCTCACTTGCAAAATTACAAGGGGTATGGTATATTCGTAGACTGCGACTTCTTGTTTATGGATGATATTGCGAATCTCTGGTATCTCAGAGATAAGCAGTACGCAGTACAAGTTTGTAAGCACGATTCTGGTGTATTCAAGGCAGGGACTAAGTACTTAGGCACGGAACAAACCGTGTACGATAAAAAATGCTGGTCTTCGCTCATGATCTTCAATTGTGAGCACCATGCCTGCGAACGCTTGTCTCCAAACTACATAGATAACGCAAATGGTTTGGATCTGCACCAGTTCAAGTGGTGCAACGACGACCAGATTGGCAGCATTCCTTTGGAATGGAATTGGCTTGTTGGGTTGTATCCATACATAAATACTCCCAAAGCTGTGCATTTTACAGAAGGTGGCCCTTACTTTAAGGATTACTGTGACTCTGATTATGCGGAGAACTGGTGGGATGCTTTTTGCGATCTAAAATTTGTTAAAAATGGTCTGACTTAGGTCTAAAGGAGAGACGCATGGCTGATGCAATGTACGACAATTACCGGGAGGAAGCTCTTCGGGGCTTGCGTACACCTCTCAGCGAAACTATCAAAGTAATGGCTGTTACTGCTGGATACACGTACAGTGCAGCGCACACTTCAGTTAACGATATCCCTACCGCTAATCGAGTACAAGCTACTGCCGCTCTTACTAGCAAGAGCGCAACTGCTGGAGTATTCGATGCTTCGGATGTCACTCTTACGGCAGTAGCCGCTGGTAGTGCTATTAGAGCACTTGTTTTGTACACCGAAGCAGGAACATCCGCTTCCAGCACTTTGATGGTGTACTTGGATTCCGCTTCCCAACTTCCTCTAACTCCTAACGGAGGGGACATTATTATCTCTTGGGACAACGGAACCAATAAAATCTTTAAACTCTGAGGCAATTTATGGATATTATGGCTATTTTTATCACGGATCCTATTGTCAAACGAGTTCGTCGAATGAATGCGATTCAAAAAGAAATTATAAGCATCACGGCTAAAAAGCATAAACTCGAAACTGATGCTCTAAAAATCACAGAAGAATACGAAAAACTTCGACTGGAAACTAAAAATCTAAAGAAAAACGGATCTTCTTCAATATAAGGTTCAAGATAAATAAGCATTTTTTTATTCAAACTCATTAAGGACTAGAGTTATGGCGGATTCAGATGTACAGATCACTGCTGGATCTGGCACGAAAATAGATACTCGTACTGTTGGCGCTGGAACTGATGAGCACCGACAGGTCATGGTTGTCGGATCTCCAAGCACAGCCTCGGATGTTGCCGCTGTTACTGCTGCAAATGGTCTTGCCGTTGATGTCACTCGCGTGCAGGGGCAGGTCACCATTGGCGACGGCACCAACGCCGTCTCTGTGGACAATTCGCAGAATGACGCAGAAAGCAACGGCCAAAACAGCCTGCACACCTCGTCGCGCACCTACGTTTTCAACGGCACCACATGGGATCGGGTGCGGGGCGACATTGCGAACGGCATGGATGTCGATGTAACCCGGCTTCCAGAGCTGCCCGCTGGCACGCAGCTAATCGGCCGCGTAAAAATCTCGGACGGCACCAACGATCTGGTGGTGGACACGGCCCACAACGACAACGAAAGTGCTACCGAGAATCACCTCGACGTTGCCGCTAGGCTGATGGGCCTAAACGACGCGGGCACCTACGACCGCGTGCGGGCCACTGTCAGCGTAAACAAAAACGCAACCTATACTTCAGCCCAAACTGGAACTGCTATCTGGACTCCAGCAGCAGGAAAGGCAGTTGTTATAACATCCGTACAAATCCAGAGTTATGGCACAACTGCTGGAACCGCAACGCTTTGGTTTGGTGCTTCTGCTGACACAACATTCACTCGCGGAACTGATGCCGCTGTCTTTGATGGCGAATTTGCGCCTTCTGCAACAAACAAACCTGGCGTTGTAATGCCGTTCCCCACGCCTGTTCGTGGGACTGCTGATTATGTGCTTCGCGTAACTACAACAAACGCTCAGTCAATCACGGTGAACGTCTGGGGCTATGAAATCTAATGGCTACTCGCCTTAGATTCCGCGAACTATCCAGCACCATATCCGGTTCTGGGAATAGATCAATGTCCACCAATGGCGGAAGAGCTTCAGTAACAGCAATTACTACTACAACTGCAAGTGGAACCAACATTCCTATAACCGCAACGGCTGGCGGCACGGCGCTAATTTGGTACTCAGAACCTTTCACCGCCGCGGTGACAATATCCGGCACAATTACGGTCAACTTATGGGGTGCAGAGAGCGCAAACACTGTCAATTCTGGTGCAGGAATTTTAATTGAAAGAACAAATAATGCTGGTGCGGTGCAATCGTCAATTGTTGCAGTGACGGGTGTGCCTTCCACAATTACCGAGTGGCCGCTCCGCGCAGCACCCGCAGCAAAAAACGGAACCTACACGCCAACCAGCACCAGCATGGCAATAGGAGAAAGGATTAAGGTCACGGTATCGGTGCGTAACGTAGGCACAATGGCGGCAGGCCAAGCGGATTTTTACTACGGACAAAACGCTGACACGGCAACGGTTGGCGACTCATGGGTGCAGTTTACGGAAGACTTCCGCACTGATCAGATTAACGAAGGCGACAACGCAAGCGTTTGGGGAGGCGGTTTCTATGGGTGATGTTTGTTTAGGAGCGTACGCAACGCTACAAGAAGCCACAGAGATAATGGCATTGCGTTTTGAACCATCAGCAGAACTTGCTATTTGGGAGGACGGTGATTCCGAACACCCGTGGCGCATCTGGTGGACAAGACTGAACTAATCCATGTCTTTACTGCTACTATTTAATTCCCAAACTTCAAACGCAAGTGCAGTTTATCCAAATGGATTATCAAGCAATGCGGCATTTGGGGTACCTCAATTTAGTACAGTTGGGTACATATATCCTGCTAGTTACGTTCAATTAGAATTTTTCGGACAACCGACTTTTGGTATAGTTTATATTATAAATGTAAACAGCCTTAATTCTAATTTCGCAACAGGAGTATTGCTTCTTACTTTTGACCAATACGTAGAACTCGCAGGTAAAGCGTACACAGAGTTTGGGCAATTCAGTATCTACATTAAGGGGCAACTAGTCGTGGTAGGAGATAATATCTTTGAATGGTTTGAAAAACAACCCAGTGTGCAGGGATCAAAACTTGATAGGCTCAAAGAATACTTGAATTCTCTTGGCTATAGAGGGAACTCTAATAGCATGATATTTAAATTTCTTAGGGCTCAAGGATACTCTGGCTCTCTGCCTCAAATGATTTCTAAATTTGAACGAACTTTCACAAATAGATACGGCCCATCATAAGTACTCAGGAAAAATAAATGGCTAAAATAACCTTCAGCGATATTGCTTCTGGCTTTCAAAGTGTAAGTACATTAAATAATAACTTTGCTCAACTAGAATACGAACTCCAGAACAAAGTACTTTACAGGACTAATCCTACTGGTGAGCCAAACCAGATGGATAATGATCTGGATATGAATGGTTACAACATCCTTAATCTCGGGAACGCAACGGTTGTTGCTTCTGCAAGCAGCGTACAGACTATTCTTTGGGGTACTCAACGGAACGGTACAGGCACTCACAGTCTCAGTGCTGGCGATATCTACCGAACGGTAGAAGTGTCCGCTAGTTCTTCTGTGACTGCGGTAATGTTTCTAACGACGGCTTCCATTGCTGGCTGGGTAGGCGGGCAATGGATTTCTCTGTTACAAAAAGGTGCAGGGAAAGTACTTATTTCTTCGGATGCTGGGGTCACTATTAACTGTTCCGCTACAGTCAAAGGAACACGCAGACAGTACGGAACTGTAACTCTGAAATACAGAGGTAGTGATGTGTGGTACTTGGATGGGGATGTATCCGTATGACGACGGAAAAAATTGCTGGCTCTTATCACTTTCGTGGTATGTCCCGAGAACAAAGGGATATCTACCGAAAGGATTTCCTTGAGATTGCGGATCCCACGGGATTCATCTTTGCAGAGAAGTGGCTTGAGGATGGTTACCGCAAGTGGACTACTTTCATTCACAGCGTAGGTGTGCGCGAAGAAGTAAAAGAATGGCAAGAGACGCTTGCAGTTAAGTTGCAAGCAGCAGCAATTACTCAGATTGCTACGCAACGGGATTCTTTCCAAGCTCTTAAGTGGCTTGCTGATCGCGGTTGGGTAGAGAAATCCGATAAGCGCACCAAAGAAGCTAAGAAAGCCTCTGCAAAAGCGCACGAGGAAGTCCAAGCAGATATGGAAAGGTTGGGGTTGAAACTTGTCAAGCCGTAGCAACAATCAACGCAGTAGAGCTTTTAGACGATCAGAACTAATTAGTGCACAGTTTGTTCCTTCTCCTCACCATAGGAGGATTGAGGATTACTTTCAATTCAATGTATCCGCAACGTACTCTGCTTCAGTAGGGCAATTTGCTTGGAACGTGGATAACGGAACTGTCGATCTCGGTATGGCTGGCGGAAACGTCATCATGTCCTTGGGACTTGAAACGTATTTCCATGTAAAAGCGGACTCTACAATTAGCTGCGGCCAAGTTGTGATGGCTACAGGAACATTGGGAAATAGCGGAAAGTTAAAAGCTGCGCCAGCTAACATTACTGATCCCAATCTTGGGATTTATATTATTGGAGTAGCTACTGAAACGATACCAACTAATTCTTTTGGATACGTTACTTGTTTCGGAACAACACACAAAGTAGACACAACTGGAAACGAATCCAGTGAAAGTTGGTCTAATGGTACTATTCTTTATTACAAAGCAGGAACAAGCGGTAAATTCACTTCTACAAAGCCAATAGCACCTAATCCTCATGTCCTTATGGCGATGGTGCTCAATAGATCAACAAATGGATCTATTTTTGTACGGCTTACTCACGGTCTTCAATTAGGGGACATTAACGGAAATGTCCAATTCGGAACGCTGGGCAGTAACGATTTTATCGTATACAGCTCAGGTAATTCCCGTTGGGAAAATCAATCCGTAGGTGCAGCAAAAACAATAATGGGATTGCCAAGTACCCTTACTTGGTACTCGGGAACTGGTTCGCCAGAGGGAGTAGTAACTGCAACAGTAGGATGCCTGTATTCTAATACAACAAGTGGAGCAACGGATTCCTTGTTCGTAAAGAAAACAGGAACAGGCAACACTGGCTGGACTTCATTAGGATAATAAAAATGGAATGGCAGAACCTATTTAATATCGCAGCTTCTTTTATCGTGTTCTTGCTTGGATGGTTTGTGCGTTTAGCCTATGACGCTACAATGGCAATGAAACAGGATATAACAGAGTTAGAGAGAACTGTCTCAAATCATTACGTTCGTCGAGAAGACTACAAGCAAGATATCCGCGAGATTAAAGAAATACTCATGCTTATCAATGCCAAGATGGACAATAAAGTAGACAAAGGCGATATAAGGTTGCATGACAACTAAGAACGAACTCCGAGAAGCGGCAGAGAACGATCTCTGCACCTTTGCTAAACTTGTTAACCCTATGCGGATCTATGGCGAGATCCATGAGAGGGTATTCAAGTTCTTGCAGCATTCAGGCAATAACCTGAACCAACTCATTATGCTTCCTCGGGGACACCAGAAGTCCCACTGCCTAGCAGTATGGTGCGCTTGGTGGATAACGAAGCATCCTGAAGCTACGATCTTGTACATCTCGGCTACTGCACAGTTGGCAGAGGATCAATTGTATGCCATTAAGTGCATCATTGATTCGCCAGTGTACCAAAGGTACTGGCCCGAGATGCTGGATAAAGACGAGGGACGCAGAAGCAAGTGGAGCACTACAGCGATTAACGTAGACCATCCTGCTCGGGCTAAAGAGATGATACGGGATAACACAATCCGTACTGCTGGTCTGACTACAAACACTACAGGCTGGCATGCTGATGTAGTTATAGCTGATGACGTAGTAGTCCCTGACAATGCTTACACTGAAGAAGGCCGTAGGAAAACTGCTGCTTCCATGTCCCAAATGTCCTCCATTAAAAACGCTGGCGGAATGGTTAAGGCAGCGGGTACTCGGTACCATCCTTCGGATCAGTACAGTATTTGGTTGAATCAGGAAGAAGCAATATACAACGATAAAGACGAAATCGTTAGGTACATCCCTGTCTGGGAAATCATGGAGGAAGTAGTTGAGATTGATGGCGCATTTACTTGGCCTCGTGAATCCCGCCCAGATGGGAAGCGTTTCGGCTTTGATAGGAAAATTCTTTCCCGTATTTTTGCTGAGTACACTGATAAAACTCAATTCTATGCTCAGTATTATAATAACCCCAACGATCCTGAGTCTAACCGGGTTGATCGTTCTAGATTTCAATATTACGATCAAAAGTTTCTTCGACAGGAAAACGGATACTGGTACTTTAAAGATGCACGTTTAAACGTGTACGCGGGTGTGGACTTCGCATTTTCTCTGTCTAAGAAATCCGACTACACTGCAATCGTAGTAATTGGTGTGGATTCTACTAACGATATCTACGTACTGGATATTGATCGATTTAAGACGGACAAGATCAGCGATTACTACGAAAGATTGCTGGGAATGTACAACAAATGGGGTTTTAGAAAGCTCAGAGCAGAGGTTACGACTGCTCAACAGATTATTGTTAATGATCTAAAGCAAAAGTTTAAAGAAGGTGGGATATCTCTCAAGATTGATGAATTCAGACCGAACCGTGTCCAAGGCAGCAAAGAAGAAAGGATTGCTGCTGTGCTTGAACCCAGATACCAGCAACAAGCTATTTGGCACTATCGTGGAGGATACACTCCAGTGCTGGAGGATGAGATGCTTCTAGCACGGCCTCCGCATGACGATATTGTAGACACTCTAGCAAGCATTGTAGAGATTGCACAGAAACCGCGAGAGCGGATCGAAAAAACAACAAATACTCCTATATCAGCTTCTTTTAATAAGCGATTTGGGGGGTTCGGAACAACTATGGGCGGAATAGCATATGGCAGGTAATGTAGCGCAGCTTAAAGAGCAGCTTAAGCCGGAAACTCTGGCCGGTCAGATTTACATGATGTGGAATGATTTCTATAACCAGCGTAAGCCTTGGGTAGAAGAACAAAAAGAACTCAGGAACTACCTGTTTGCTACGGATACTAGCAAGACTAGCAACAGGACATTGCCTTGGCGGAACAGCACCACTACACCTAAACTCACACAAATCAGGGACAATCTTCATGCTAATTATATGGCTGCGCTCTTTCCTAACGATCAGTGGCTCAAATGGGAAGGATTCTCGCTTGACGATGCTACTAAAGCCAAGCGCGAAGCGATTGAATCGTATATGCAAAACAAAACTCGACTTGGTGGATTTCGTACTGTTATCTCTCAACTTCTGTATGATTACATTGATTATGGTAATGCTTTTGCTGATGTCGAGTGGGTAAACGAAAAGAAAGAGGATCCTTTGACGGGTGAAATAATTCCCGGTTACGTTGGCCCCCGAGTAACTCGTATTTCTCCTTTTGATATTCTTATCAACCCTGTTGCTAGTAGTTTTAGAAATACTCCTAAAATGGTTAGGAAGGTAATGAATCTTGGTGAACTTAAAGCAATGGCTGAAGATTTCCCTGAAGAAAAATGGGTACGGGAAGCTCTATCAAAAGCTATGAAATTTAGGCACGACATTGCTAATGGGCAGTACAGTATTGAGGACTTTGACAAAGCTGGCGGATACACTATTGATGGTTTCGGGAACTTGTACGAGTACTATCAATCGCCTTACGTAGAACTCATCGAGTTTGAAGGTGATATGTATGATCCCTATACCGATACGCTGTTGCGGAACCATATCATTACAGTTATTGATCGCACTCGTATTATCCGCAAGGAACAAATGCCTAGCTGGCAACCCAAAGGAAATAAAGCGCACGTAGGCTGGAGGCTTCGTCCAGACAATATGTACGCAATGGGGCCACTGCATAACCTTGTAGGAATGCAGTACCGCATTGACCACTTGGAGAACATCAAGGCTGACGTATTCGACTTGATTGCATTCCCTCCGCTCAAGATCAAGGGCGAGATTGAGGAATTCGATTGGGCACCGGGAGCCGAGATCCATATGGATGTCGAAGGCGATGTCACCATGCTTGTGCCTGACACTACGGCACTAGCAGCGGATACACAAATCGCTATTCTCGAACAGCGAATGGAGGATTACGCAGGCGCACCCAAGCAGGCTATGGGTATCCGTACTCCCGGAGAGAAAACTGCTTACGAGGTTCAGACACTAGAGAGCGCAGCGGGTCGTATCTTCCAAGAGAAGATCCAGAACTTTGAAGTAGAACTGCTGGAGCCAATTCTGAATGCCATGCTGGAAGTTTCCCGCAGGAACATGGATGCAGCGGATGTAGTACGAGTCTTTGACGACGATCTTGGCGCTCAAATCTTTTCTACGGTAACTAAAGAGCACATTACGGCTAACGGGAAAGTCCGGCCCGTAGGAGCGCGGCATTTCTTTAGCCAGCAACAACTAATCCAGAACTTGACGGGATTGTTTAACAGCCCAGTGGGACAGATGATTGCTCCTCATGTTTCTAGCAAACAATTGGCTAAACTCGCAGAGGATCTCTTTGGCGTAGAGCGGTACCAACTGATCTCCGACAATATTGCTTTGATTGAATCCGCAGACCAGCAGAGACTTATGGCAGTTCTTCAAGAACAGGCTGTGGGTGAAGATGTTGCTATGATGGGAGCAGATCAACAGAATATTGACACTAATCCAAAGGGAATGGTATAATGGCGAAGAAAGGCGAATACGATGGTGATGCTAATCATCGATCTAAAAGACAAAGAAGTTATCAAGCTCAACCCGAACAAAAGAAAAACAGGGTAGCTCGGAATAAAGCTAGACGAGAAGCTCTTAGATCCGGCAAGGTTTCTAAGGGAGATAATAAAGAAATAGATCATAAAACACCTCTATCTCAGGGTGGATCAAAAAGTGCTTCCAATACGCGAGTATTATCCAAAAGCCCGAATAGGCGGGCTGGAGGTAAAATTGGTGGTACTAGAAAAGCGGCTAAAGGTAAATAGGAGAATACCATGTCAATGGATACATTTAAAAAACTTTTTGGCCCTGCAAGCAGCAGGGATCCCCGTATGTCGATCTCTGGTACTTTCGGTAGCATGCAAGCTCGTAAAGCGCAGAAAAGCCGTCTTGCTGCAAAGCCAAAACAAAGTTTTAGTAAAAGCGATATTCGATCGAATACTGCCAGCAGGAAAGGTAGCCCCTCTGCAATGCAGATGGCCGAGAGGTCTGCTATGGATCGTATGAGCCTTGACGAAAAAATTGTATCCCCTAAAAAGAAGGATGTTCAAAAATCGTCTCCCAAAAAGGCACCCGCTAAAAAAGCTGCTCCTAAAAAGACTGCAAGTAAAGCTCCTGCAAAGAGTTCCCCGGATAAGGGTCTTGCAGCGGCCAGAATGCTTGGAGGGAAAGGCGGTTTGTCGGAAGATAACGCAGTTATGAAACGTCTTCGTCAGCGTGCAATGGAGCGTGCTGTAGCTAAAACTAAAAGTAAGAAGTAGTGCCTAAAGCTCTAGAAAAAGTAGTTAATGCTCTTAAAAAACAGGGCAAGAGCGAATCTTCTGCTTATGCTATTGCTACTGCCACTTTGAAAAAAGCTGGCAAGATGCCTAAGAAGAAAAAGAAAAAGTAATATGGTATCGCCTAAGCCTACGAATCCTTCGCTTTGGTCAAAAGTTCAGGCGCAAGCCAAGTCAAAGTTTGACATTCACCCTAGCGCGTACTCTAATGCTTGGGCATCCAAGGAGTACAAGAAACGCGGAGGTACATGGTCTGGGCCCGATAATCGGGTAAAGAAACGTGGCTAAAGGCGGACTAGGCAAATGGTTCTCTGAAAAGTGGACTGACGTAAAAACCGGAAAAGAATGCGGCAGATCCGGGGCTAATGATAAGAGGGGTTATCCCGCTTGTAGTCCAAAAGATGTTGCACAAAAAATGTCGCCCAAACAAAAAGCTGCTATGGCAGCAAAGAAGACTGGGCCAAGGAGACAAAATTGGCCTGTAACTGCGAGCGGAAAACAAAGGAACAAATGATGAAAGGCATGATGAAAGACAAGAAAGGCATGGACAAGATGGGCGGAATGTATGGCTCTAAGCCTGCTGCTAAAAAATCTGCTATGAAGAAGAAGCCTAAGAAAACCAAGAAGTGAAAACAGTTTGGTTTAAGGGTGCTAGGGACGATCAAGGTAAAGCGGACAGAAAGTCCCAGATCGTTTCAGCAGCCAAAGCCCTAGAGATTCTGACCGGAATCCTTGAGGAAAAGATTAAGGAAAAAGAGTCAGAAAGGAATCTGCCGAAATGCTACGAACTCGCAGGGTTCGCGTACTTTCAAGCAGATGCGTGCGGGTACATCCGTGCGCTCCGGGAAGTTCAAAGCATTATCGATTTAAAGGAGCCATAAATGTCTGACGAATTCATGGGTACGACAAATACCCAAACAGCAGAGACTAGCCAACCAGCAGTCGAAGCGCCAAGGGTAGAAGCTGCAAAATCTGATTACTCAGAGTTCTTGCAAGCTATTACCAACCAAGAAGGGAAGCCTAAGTACAAGACTGTGGCGGATGCATTGATCGGGGCGGCTAAAGCGCAGGAGCATATCCAGCGAATTGAATCCGAGAACTCCGAGCTTCGCACTGTAGCCAAGAAGGTCGATACGATGGAGCAACTTCTTCAACGCCTTGAAGTAGGTAAGGGATCCGACCAATCTCCGAGTCCGAAAGTCGAGGATCAGGAAAAACTCGTTTTGTCAGTGCTTGAAAAGCAAAGGGCAATGGAGCGTGAACAAGCTAATCGTCAAACTGTCCTGAATACTCTTCGGGAAAAGTTTGGAGATAAGACCGATGAAGTACTGTCCACTAAAGCCAATGACCTTGGTTTGTCAGTAATGGAATTGGGAGCACTTGCCGCTCGTTCTCCGAAAGCTGTTCTGGGTTACTTCGACACTAAACAGGTTTCTCCTTCTGTACAAAGTACAGTAAACACGCAGGCTCTTTCTCCAAGGACTACTGAGGTGAAGGCACCGGACAATATCATGTGGGGCGCAAGCAACAAAGATGTTGTAGGGTTCTTCCGTCAAGTCAAAGAGGAAGTTAACAAGGAACTTGGACTGGCATAACAGGAGACCAATATGTCCAATATCACTCTGAATACTCCTTCGTTTATCGAAGCACAACAGTATTCGCAGTTCATCCTTCGCACCCTGCCGACTGCGATCCTTCCCGCTTCTTTCTATCGGGATGTATCGGATTTTGGCGCAGGTTCGACTCTCAACATCAAAACCATTGGTACCGCTACCATTCAGGAAGTAGAAGAGGATACTCCTCTTATCTATAACCCGATTGAAACTGGCAATATCACGCTGTCCATTACGGACTACGTTGGTGATGCTTGGTACGTCACTGATGTACTTCGTCAGGATGGCTCGCAAATTGAGGCTCTGATGGCTGCACGCGCTCAAGAAGCGACTCGTGCAATCCAGCAGCGTTTCGAGAGCCGCTTCTACCAAGTAGCTTACGGTGGTCAAACGGCTGCTAACCCGAACAACGTAAACGGTTTCTCGCACCGCTTCCGTGGCACGGGAGCTAACTGGACGATGGACGAGGATGACCTGATCGCAATGCGCCTTGCATTCGATAAGGCTAATGTACCACAGTTCGGTCGTGTCGCAATTGTTGATCCGGTTGTAGCAGCTACCTTCCAGAAGAAGGTTGTTATGACTTCGCAACTTGATCGTCATCCGGCCTATCAGGCAATTCTGGAGAACGGTTTCAACAAC
>Ga0209299_1000092_pt1 | contig 45154 bp, 45 predicted proteins | sample S_140806_MF_Meta_FD_187326 | JGI IMG/M metagenome (GOLD analysis project Ga0209299, IMG submission 187326) | Freshwater microbial communities from Lake Simoncouche, Canada to study carbon cycling - S_140806_MF_MetaG (SPAdes) (version 2) | ecosystem: Environmental > Aquatic > Freshwater > Lake ...
TAAGATATTTCTTGTTTTGTTTCGCTGGGTTTCTAGGCTTGTCTTTACAGGCTTTAGGCGGAGCAAACAATCAATCACCAAAGGTTGAGCCAGAAACTAATGCATCAGTTGCTAACGAGCTTAATAAGTTGAAGGACAGTAGCTCATTGTCCCCAGAAGAACGCGCAAGAATTAGACGTGCGCTTTCGTTATACGCAAAATCATCAGGTAAGGAAAGTAGCCTCATTGAGGAAAAGCAAAGAGAAATGTTAAAAGGCCTGGAATCTAGATTCATTGCTTGCGATGAGGATGATGACAATACGCTCGACTTAGCAGAAACTACAAAATGTTTACCTCAGGTAGCTCGCCAATTTAATCGTCTTGATCTGGATGAAAATGAAGTTATATCGTTAGACGAACTTGCTTTTCTAGCAAAAGAATTTGAGAAAAATCATTTAGACATTAACAAACGTAAAAATAATCAAGCCTCCTCAAATACCAAAACACCAATAAATTAATTCTTAGTGAATCTTCGTTAAAATAGATCGCTATGGCACGCTTAGAATTTCAATCTAGCTTTAAAAATATCAATCAAAGTGAATGGAATGATCTTACAAAATCAAATCCTTTTTTAAGGCTTGAATTTTTTCAATCACTTGAATCATCTAAGTCAATCGGCGAGGGCACGGGATGGCATCCTTTTCCGGCAATTATCATTGATCAAGGTAAACTCGTTGGCGCTTCACCTATGTTTTTAAAAGAACACTCCTATGGAGAATATGTATTTGATTGGTCATGGGCAGAAGCTTACCAAAAATATGGGGGAAATTACTACCCAAAAATCGCTTCATGTATACCATTTACCCCAGCTTCTGGACCTAGAATTTTTGGATTAGATCTATCGATTAAAAAAAATATAGTTGTACAAATAGAAGAGCTGGCTTATGAAAATAAAATGTCCTCAAGTCATATTTTATTTTGCAACGAGAGTGAGCAAGATATATTCGCAGATACAAAATGGATGCTAAGAGAAGGGGTTCAATTTAAATGGTTTAATAAAAATTACAATAATTTTGCAGAATTTTTATCTCAACTCTCTCACGATAAGCGTAAAAAAATAAAACAAGAAAGAAAAAAGATTCAGGATTTAGGGCTTAAAATTAAAAAAATAAGAGGCCCGGAAATTACAGAATCAGATTTAGATTTTTTTTATGCTTGTTACTGTAATACCTATCAAGATCATCATTCACACCCATATCTCACAAGAATTTTTTTTAGCCTTATTAAGGAAAGTATGCCTGAGAGCTTATTATTGATATTGGCATACGAAGGAGATCTTCCTATCGCAGCATCATTTTTTATTTATGACGATAAAAATTTATATGGAAGATATTGGGGCTCAAAAAATTTTTATCCTGGACTGCATTTTGAACTTTCTTACTATCAAGGCCAGGAATTTTGTATTGAAAATAGAATTGTTGCATTTGAGGGCGGGGCGCAAGGAGAGCATAAACTTGCAAGAGGTTTTGAGCCATTCAATACATTTTCATTTCATAGAATCTTTGATGAAAAATTTGAGCATGCAATCAAAGATTTTTTAAGGAGAGAAAAGAATGGGATTGATCAATATACAAACGAACTCAATGAAAGAGCGCCATATAAAACTGAAATAAACATTTAAAAGATGGTGGTGATGGAGGGTCACGATCCCTCGACCTCAGGATTATGAATCCTGCGCTCTAACCAGCTGAGCTACATCACCCTTTTGTGAAACAAACGAAGCGTTGAATTATATTTTTTTAAACACTTAAAGTCAAAGATTGATCGCTATACATTAAACCTGAAATGCATCACATCCCCATCTTGAACAATATATTCTTTACCCTCTAAGCGCATTTTCCCAGCCTCTTTAGATTTTTGCTCGCCATTGTATGTAATAAAATCATTGTACGAAATAACTTCTGCACGAATAAAGCCTTTTTCAAAGTCTGTATGAATAACCCCGGCAGCTTCAGGAGCAGTCGCACCTTTTTTTACAGTCCATGCTCTTACTTCTTTTACCCCTGCTGTGAAGTAGGTTTGTAAGCCTAACAGCGTGTATGCAGATCTAATAACTTTATCGAGACCTGGCTCTTCTAGACCGAGCTCGCTTAGAAATATTGCTTTATCTTCGTCTTCTAAGTCAGCAATTTCAGCTTCAATTTTTGCACAGATAGAGATCACAGGAAGATTGTCTTTCTGAGCTAACGCTTTAAGTGAGTCCAGTATAGGGTTATTTGTGAATCCTGTTTCATTAACATTAGCAACAAACATGACAGGCTTCACAGTGATTAAGCAAAGAGGCTTAATAAGTTTAAGCTCGTCCTGATCTAAATTTAAATTTTTAACCAGTTTTCCCTGATCAAGGTGTGTTGCAACTTTTGTTAGAATTGAAACTAATTGGATAGCTTCTTTATCCCCAGATTTTGCTTTTTTATTTTCGCGATGAATTGTTTTATCTACAGTCTCCATATCAGCCAAGATAAGCTCTGTGTTAATGACTTCAATATCAGAGAGAGGGTCTACTTTTCCAGAAACGTGAACAATATTATCATCTTGAAAACAACGAACTACGTGAACGATGGCATCTGTTTCTCTAATATTAGCTAAGAATTTATTTCCGAGACCTTCGCCTTTCGATGCCCCAGCAACAAGCCCTGCAATATCAACAAATTCAACAATTGCTGGCTGTGTTTTTTCTGGATTAACAATTGCTATGAGCTTTTCAATTCTAAGATCTGGTACCTCTACGATACCTATATTAGGCTCAATGGTACAGAATGGATAATTCTCTGCTGCAATACTTGCTTTAGTGATCGCGTTGAATAGAGTTGATTTTCCAACATTAGGTAATCCGACAATGCCACATTTCATAATTTATTTTCTTTATTTGTGAGTGTGAAGATTGAGCATGGCTTTTTCAAATTGGCCAGATGCAATTTCATTAAAAAGTTGACTGCTTACTTCTAAAGATTCATGGATCAGACTTTTCTCTTTAGATGAAGGATTTTTCAAAACATAATCAACGACTAAATGCTTTTCCCCTGGATGACCAATACCAATTTTTAATCGCCAAAAATCTTGAGATCCAATTGATGCAAAAATACTTTTAAGCCCATTATGCCCGCCATGACTTCCGCCAAATTTGAGTTTGGCTTGACCGACGTCAATATCAAGATCGTCGTGAATAACTAAAATTTCATTTGGATTTATTTTATAAAACTTTGCAATTGCTGAAAGTGCTTTTCCACTATCATTCATGTAAGTGCTAGGCTTAGCAAAATAAATTTCATCCGCATTGGATGACTTTCCAATGCTTGAAAAAAACTTATCGCTATTTTTTAACTTGATATTATGTTGATGGGCAACGAGATCAATCCACCAAAAACCTGCATTGTGTCTAGTATCTGAATATTTTTCGCCAGGATTTCCAAGGCCTACAAATAATTTAATTTGGTTCATATGAAAAATAAGGCGCACTTTTTTTAAATCAAGTGCGCCTTATTCATATCAAAGTTAAATTACTTAGCTTTATCTGATTTAGCTTCATCAGCTGAGGCTGCGCCTTCAGCTGGCTTAGCACCATCAGCTGCTGGAGCGGCTGCATCAGCTGCACCTTCAACTGGTTTAGCTATAACTTCTTCAACCACTGCTCTTGGTTTAGCTACAGATGCAACTGCCGCATCATTGCCATGGGAGAGCTGAACGAATTCAACACCTTCAACCACTTTAATTTGTGATAAGTGAATTGATTGGCCAATATCAAGCGCTGCCAAATCAACCTCAATAAATTCAGGAAGATTTTTTGGTAAGCAGGAGATATTTGCTTCAGTCATGATATGAGCTACGATACCGCCGTTAAGTTTGACGCCTGGTGATACTTCGGCATTAACGAAGTGGAATGGTACTTTCACATGAATTTTTTCGTTTTCATTGACGCGTTGAAAATCAATATGCTGAATTGTGTTTCTTACAGGATGCATTTGATAATCTCTTAATAAAACAGACTCTTTGCTGCCTTCCAGATTAAGCGTCAAGATAGAAGCATGAAATGCTTCGTGTCTAAATTGCAAAAATAAAGATTTGTGCTCTAGGTCGAGTGAGACTGGGTCCTTGCCTCCACCATATAAGATTCCAGGAATACTTCCAGCGTGGCGAAGACGGCGGCTCGCACCCGTACCTTTCACATCACGTTTTGTTGCGTTAATTTCGATTTTCATTTACTACTCCTTAGTTTAAATCTGCATTCCGCGACCAGACTGCAGCAGTTTATTGGTCAACATGACCAAATTCTTTATTCCATAAAAAGAGAACTTACGGAATCACCTTGGCTGATACGACGAATCGTTTCTGCTAAGAGCTCAGCAACACTAAGTTGCCTAATTTTTTTACATGCCATTGCTGCTTCATTAAGCGGAATGGTATTTGTTACAACTAACTCGTCTAGTTCAGATTCGTTAATAATTTTTGTTGCATCTCCAGAGAGAATTGGGTGAGTTGCATATGCAACCACTTTTTTAGCACCCTTATTTTTTAAAGCTGCTGCGGCTTCACAAAGCGTGTTTGCAGTATCGACCATGTCATCAATAATTACGCAGGTTCTATTTTCCACTTCACCAATAATATTCATCACTTTAGACACATTTGGTTTTGGCCTACGCTTATCTATGATTGCAAGATCTGACCCTAATTGTTTAGCGCACGCTCTTGCCCTCACGACGCCACCAACATCTGGAGATACCACTACAAGATTTTTATGATTTTGCTCAAGCAAATCCTTAAGAAGCACTGGTGTTGCATATATATTATCTACAGGGATATCAAAAAATCCCTGAATTTGATCAGAGTGAAGATCCATAGTGAGCAATCTATTTACCCCAACACTTGTAAGCATATTTGCTACAACTTTAGCCGTAATTGCAACCCGCGCTGACCTTGGTCTTCTGTCTTGTCTTGAGTAGCCAAGATAAGGGATAGCCGCAGTTATTCTTGAGGCAGACGATCTTCTTAATGCATCCACAATCACCATAATTTCCATTAAATTATCGTTAGTTGGATGGCTTGTAGATTGAAGAACAAATACATCCCTGCCACGAACATTCTCTAATAGTTCAACCATGATTTCTCCATCGCTGAAACGACCCACATCAGCGCGGCCAAGGTGAATGCCTAAACTCCCAGCAACTTGCTCAGCAAGAAGAGGGTTGGCATTACCTGTGAATATCATGACGCTATTATTATCCAAAGTCTCGGTCCTAGTTATGAATGGTCAGTCTGTAAAATGGCAGGGGAGGAAGGATTCGAACCTTCGCATGCTGGAATCAAAATCCAGTGCCTTAACCAGCTTGGCGACTCCCCTATTATTATTCTGTGCCCAGCATTAAGTTAAAATGAGGGTGATTATTTAATCCTTTAACTACAAAGCCTAGTGTATGTTCTGGCTTTCTCTCTATTAATTTAGCGCCTTCATCTGCCGAACTTAGAGGGATAAAAAAACATGATCCCGAACCCGTCATTTTTGCGTGGCCAAACTGTTTTAGCCAGTCAAAAACAAGGTCAATTCCTTTAAATTTTTTTAAGACCCCTTTTTCCAAATCATTGACCAAATTGCTAGGGTCTAATTCATTGGAAAAGCCTGCTATTTTCAATGGAATCCGGTCTTTTGTCAATTCAAGTGACTCAAAAACCTCTCTCGTAGAAACTGTCTCCTTAGGGGCTATGACAAGGTAATCTTGGGGCAGGGTCGAGAAGGGGGTAAGCTTTTCACCCACACCTTCAGCCCAGGCATTTTGACCAAAAATAAAGAATGGAACGTCGGCACCCAACTTAAGGGCTAATCCTTGTAATTCCTGTTGGGTCAATTTGCATTGCCATAAGGCGTTGAGAGCAATAAGTGTTGTTGCAGCATCTGAGCTTCCACCCCCAAGGCCCCCGCCCATAGGGATAGTTTTTTTGACGAAGATATCTGCGCCAGAGTGGCTGTCTGTGAATGGTTTTAATAAGAGAGCTGCTTTAATACTTAAATCATTACTTTCTTGAATATCGGTATGCTCAGAAGTGCGACGGATCACTCCAGACCTATTTGTTCTAATAAAAATATTGTCATAAAGATCGATGAGCTGAAAGACCGTTTGAATATTGTGATAACCATCAGCCCTTTTATTTAATACATGAAGAAATAAATTTAATTTAGCTGGAGCTAAAAATTCTTGATACCCATTTTCTTTAAGTCTATTTGCCTGCAATGTTAATAATCTCTTCCACAATAAAATTAAAACTAAATTTACCTTGGGTGATTGATATTTTAGAAGGAATGGCAAAGCCACCCTGAGTTTTGAAAGCAGTAATTAAGATATTCCATTCATCATTGTAAAAATGATTTGTACGGTTAGGTTGGTTTTCATCTTTTTGCATATTTTTAATTCGATCAGCATTATTTGTAATCAGATATCTAAAGAGATCAGGCGAAATATTCTTACCAAATAAAGATTGTATGTAATGATCAAAGTCTTCACCCGATAAAACTTTGCCGTTTGCATCGATGATGCGCTTGTCATTAGAAGAATAGATTATTTTTGCGACTTGATTATTAAATGGCGAAAAGATATCAATCTCATCCTGATTATTTTCATAGTGCCAAATTAGACGCCCTGAAGCGCCTTTAGAATCAAGCGAATAAGAAAATTTAGCTTTTATGGAAAATTGATTGATAGAACGATTTTCGTCAATCACCTGAGAGGTTTCAATGACAGGCGAATGATTTTTAAATATTTCAAATGGATCATTCAATGTTGCGCAGCCCGAAAGAAAAAGTGCTACCACATACATAGGGATGTTAATAAAATTCAATTGAATAAAAGCTTTTAAAGAATTAATGAAGTCTTTTGAATGCTTCTTTAAGAACTTCATTGTCTGGAAATGATTGGAGTGACAACTCTAAAACATCATTGGCTTCTTTTTTCTTCCCTTGAGCCCATAAAATTTCACCAAGGTGTGCAGCGATCTCTGGGTCTGGCTGAACATCATAAGCTTTTTGTATGAATGAAAGAGCTGACTCTAATTTGCCAAGCCTAAAATATAACCAACCCATGCTATCTAAGATGTAATGATTATTTGGAGAGATTGACAAGGCAAGTTCAATATATTTTTTAGCATCCTCTAAATTAATATTTCTATCAGCAAAAGAATAACCAAGTGCGTTGTAAGCAACAGCGTAATCAGGCCGAATCTTGATTGCCTCTCTTAAGAGCTTTTCCATCAAGTCATATTTATTTAATTTGTCTGCAAGGAGTGCATAGTCAAATTTAAATTCAGGTGACTGAGCAAAGTTAGGCGCTTCATTCTGCAGGAGCTGGAATGCTTCTTGATGACGGTTGGAGCGCGTGAGCAAAGATGTTTTTAATTGGACGATGCTCAATTTTTCATCCTGTGAATCAGATTTTAACGCGCTTAAAAATACTAGTGCTTTATCGATAGATTCTTTTTTTGCAATGATTTCTGCTGCGATTAATTTTGATTCAATGAAATGATTTCCGTTACCTACTTTATTGAGCCAAGTAATCGCTACATCTCCTTGATTTTTTTTGTCTGCAATCTTTGCAAGATAAATAAAGATTTGATCCTTATCTTTTGGATTTTTTTTAAGGCTTTGTAAAAAATACTTTTCGGCAAGGTCATAGTCTTCAAGTTCAACTGATAATAAGGCTACGGCAAGGGTAATCTCTGCCGAACTATTTGAGGCGCTGACAAGTTTTATAAATTCATTTTTTGCCTCATTAAATTTGCGGCCATTTGTAAGTAACTTTGCAAATTCAAGTCTTACATCATTTGATTTTGGATATTTACTTAGGAAGTCACTATAGAAATTAAGGGCTTTTTCAGGACTTTCTTTGGCTAATATTTGCCCTTTAAATAAGGCAGGCATTTCCCAATCTGGCTTTATTTGATTAATAGTAGCCAATTCCTTTTCATAAACTTTTTGATCTTTACCAACCCAAGCTGCATGGGCAATCGCAAAATGCGCTTCGGCTAATTTGGGGTAAGGCTGAGCAAGATCGGTTACTAAAATTAATACAGCTTTTTTATCTGACACATGCGAAAGCATGCTGTTTAGGTATAGAAAGCCACTTGCCCTTGTTTTTTCTTTGAGGAGCAATTTTTGTAAAATTGGCTTTGCTTCATTAAGCTTATTGTTAGCTATAAGTATTTCGCTTAATGCTTGTTGGGCATCGATAGAGTCTTTGTTAAGCTCATTCCATACCTTAGAAGCTTCCAAAGCTATAGTGCCATTCCTCGTAAAACCTGTGAGTCTTGTCGCGCGTTCAGCTAAAAGAGCGCTATCAGTTTGCTTAGCCAAGTCCAAAAAGAGTTCGCTTGCAAGATTTAGCTCACCTCGTTGAGAGGCGATTTCAGCTAATAAGAGCCTAAAAACAAGATCAGGATTGGTATAATTATCAGCATTACTCGACGGGTCAGGCTTTGCGTTAGCTAAAATACTGAATAAGAGAAAAGTAATAAGTGTTAATTTTCGAAACAGACGCATAAAGATTCCTGAGATTTGATTTCTACAATAGTTTAAACTAATTTGACTAATAATTTAGCCGAGAGCAATCATCCAGTGCCTAATAAAGCAAAACAAGATTTTTAATATGTATAATCTATGATTCATTTTTTCAATAAAAATTCAAAAAACATCTATGTCAAATTTAACCTTAGAAGCTATTGAGCTTACCCGCCTTTTTGGGGGCCGCGAGGCTGTTAAAAATGTAAGTTTTCATCTAGAAAAAGGCGAGGTTTTAGGTTTTCTGGGCCCTAATGGCGCTGGTAAATCGACCACGATGCGCATGCTTACAGGAAATTTAGCCCCTTCGATCGGTACTGTAAAAATTTGTGGTATTGATATCATTGAAAATCCCAAGGAAGCCAAAGCATTGATAGGGTATTTACCTGAAATGCGTCCTATATATAAAGAGCTGACAGTAGATGAATTTTTAACCATTGCCGCTCGACTTCACAGGGTTCCTAGCAAGCAAATTAAAAAAGCCGTAGAAATTGCGAAACAAAAATGTGGATTAAGCCATATGAGTAAGCGATTAATTGAAAACTTATCTAATGGTTATCAGCAACGTGTAGCAATCGCTCAAGCTATTATTCATAATCCATTGGTTGTGATTCTCGATGAGCCTACAGTAGGACTCGATCCGATTCAAATTAGAGAAATTAGATCCCTTATTCGGGAAATAGGCCAAAAACACAGTGTAATTTTATCGACACATATCCTTCCTGAAGTCGAAATGGTTTGTGACCGCGTTCAAATTATTGATAAAGGTAATTTAGTATTTCATGGGTCAATTGATGAATTAAAACAACATCGACAAGGCAATAAGTTAATGGTGGGCTTTTCAAAAGCACCCACTATTTCAGCGCTTAAAGATATCGAAGGCGTTATTAAAGTTGAAAAGGCAGAGGATCGTATGTACCGCATTCACTTTAAAGATAAGCAATCCCCATCAGAGGCTATCGTAAAGTTATCGGTAAAAAATCGCTGGGGCCTTTTTCAAATAGCTCCTGATCAAACCAGCCTTGAAGATGTCTTTGTTCAGTTAACTGAAAAGAAACAAAAAAATTAAATGAATGTGAGTGAGTACTAATATGATTTTAAATATCGCAAGAAAAGAGCTTAAGAGTTTATTTGCTTCACCAATGGGATGGACGATATTGGCCCTTCTTATGGCTCTGCTTGGGAATTTTTATCTCACCGGGGTAAATAAATATTTTGAAGTGATGTCGGGAGCCGTGAGGCCTGCAGAAAGAGTTGGGGTCACTATATTTGTGGGTCAGACAGTGTTTGGTATAGCTCGCTATATTATGCTTTTTGCCGTCCCTCTTTTGACAATGCGCCTTATTAGTGAAGAAAGACGTAATCAAACATTGCCATTTTTATTTAGTGCACCGATTTCGTTAACTGAAATCGTTTTAGGCAAATTTGTCGGCTTGATAATTTTCTTAAGTATTCTTATTGTTTATATTTTTATGATGCTCGTCACACTTAATATTTGGTCGGATATAGACTTTGGATATCTATTAGCAAATTCATTTGGTCTTTGGCTTCTTTTAGGAAGTTTTTCTGCTTTAGGTATTTATTTTTCAAGCTTAACAAAGCAGCCTATTATTGCCGCCATCTTAAGTTTTATCTCATTATTTGCTTTAATTTTTCTTGAAAGCATGTTTGCAAGCGACCCTAATCACTGGTTTGCTTACATATCCTTAATGAAGCACTTTCAAAGCTTTTCAAGAGGAATGATTGATACCTCAGATTTAATATATTTCTTTTTGTTCATTTCAACATTCTTGACATTAACTATAAGACGTCTTGATGCAGAAAGGCTTCGTGGATAATTTATGAAGGTTAATCCAAAATTAAGATTACAAATTCTCATACAAAATAGTTTTTTTGTAGTTCTATTCATTGTTTTAATATTTTTATTAGGCTTTCTTGCGAATCAATACAAGTTTTCTAAAGATATAACGCAAGCCAATAGAAATACATTAACTACTGGAAGTATTAATATATTAAAACAAATGCAAGGCCCTATAACATTAACCGTCTTTGCTTCCGAAGATGACGTGAATAATGGAGATACATTTAGACAAGGCATCATTAATTTTATGACGCGGTATCAGAGAACAAAGCCTGATATCAATATTAAATTTATTAGCCCAATAAAAGAACCAAAATTAGCCCAGGAAAATGGCATTAAAGAAGACGGCGAAGTTGTCGTTGAATATCAAAAAAGATCCGAACATATTAAACCTCCTTTTGCAGAGCAGGAGATGACAAATCTTTTTATGCGTTTATCAAGAACAAACCAACAAGCGGTCATGTATTTAGATGGTCATGGCGAAAGAAATTTAATTGGACTTAAGAATAATGACGTGGGTGAGTTTGGCAAGCAATTAGAATCAAAAGGGTTTAAATTCGCTAATTTAAATTTAGCTATAGAATCAGAAGTGCCTCTTAATGGCTCTATGCTTGTAATTGCAAGCCCACAAAAAATTATTTCACCTGTAGAAGTGAAAAAGATTAAAAAATTCCTAGAGTCAGGAGGAAATCTTCTTTGGCTTCTTGATGATAATAACTTTCATGGCTTAGATGAAGTCGCTTCTTATCTTGGACTAAGCGTTTCAGGGGGGCAAGTAATAGACCCAACAGAAAAGGTAGAAGGAGTTAATGAAAATATTGCTTCCGCTTCCTCTTATGGTGAGCATGCTATTACGAAAAACTTTATGCTAGGAACACGATTTTCTAATGTGCACGAAGTGAATGCGAAAGGAACATTAGATAATGGCTGGGAAGTAAGTAAGTTGATAGAGGTATCTCCTAATGGATGGCTCGAGTCTTCACAAGCAATTGCGAACCAAAAACCCACTTTTGATAAAGGCAAAGATAAGCTAGGACCAATTAACATAGCGGTCGCGCTTCAAAGGGTTTATGGAAAAAAAGGCCAAAGAGTTGTAGTAGTAGGTAATGGCAATTTTTTATCCAATACATTTATTACAAATGGTGGTAATTTGGATCTTGGTATCAATATGATTAATTGGTTATCCGGTGATGACAACTTGATTTCAATTCAGCCTATGTTGTTAAAGGATGTCAATGTCACTATTCCTAACGATAAAATGTCATTCATAATTGCATGGACTGTATTTCATAGTTTTGAATACTTTATACCGATTGGTTTTTTTGTTTTAGGTATATTGTTCTGGTTTAAGCGAAGAAAAGCCTAGTTTAAAAATATGAAAAATCGCTGGTTAATTAATATTATTTTGTTAGTGATAGTCTTATCGATTTCACTTTTCTTATTTCTTAAGCCTTCAGAGATAAAACAAACGAAACAATTTGCAATTAGCACATTCAACTTAAGTGATTTTGATTCTATAAAGGTAGACTTTCCATCAAAAGCCTCAGTAATCTTCAAAAAAAATATTGAATCTTGGGAGATGATTGAGCCTATCAAAGGCAGAGCAGATCAATTTTCAGTTCAAAAAATTATTTCCATCGTAGCAACATCGAGTAGTGAAAAATTACCTTCAAATGATCTAGCCAAATATGGCCTAGACAAACCAACGGTGAAGCTAAAATTAATTCATAAGGATTTGGAAGAAGAGTTTATTTTTGGCACATACAATTCTGTAACAGAAGATCAATATCTTTTATATAAAAATAATGTATATCTGATTAGCGGTGCTTATTCAGAAGCTGCTTCAACGCAGCCTATTGAATTTATTGATAAGTCACCCTTAAGTAAATCTGAGCAAATAAAAGATTTCGATTTTTCACGTCTTGAACAATGGCAATCTAAACGATTAAAAGTTACTCACATTAATAATGATTGGACTGCAAGCGAAGGTAATGCAGTTAAACAAAATGAGATGGCTGAATGGTTTGATATGACGTGGGTTAAAAATCCAGCAAAGTCCGTTGAGAAATCCTCGATTGATCTGAGAATTCCATATAAGAGCTTTGATATCCATACAACCAACGGAAAAAAGATTACCTTTTTGCGTATTCAAGAATCACCGGAAACGCAGTTGTATAGAGTAGACGAAGGTTTGCTTTACCACTTTGGGAGTGATATTGGATTTACCATGTTGAATCCTCCCATTGAACCATCTAAAAAATAAATTTCTATATGCCTGAACTGCCAGAGGTTGAGATTACCTGTATGGGCCTCAAGCCTATACTGCAGAAATCCATTTCAAATATTATTGTTAGAAATCCCTCTTTAAGATGGCCAATTCCATCACATTTAAAAAAAACACTTCCCAACCAAAAAATACTGCATATCAAAAGACGCGCTAAATATATTCTTATTCAATTCGAAAAAGCGCATCTTATGATTCATTTAGGCATGTCAGGCCGACTTGAAATTTTAAACAAAGAGACAACCCCTCAAAAGCATGATCATGTCGACATTGCATTTCATAACTCACAAAATATTTTAAGGTATACGGACCCAAGAAGATTTGGCTCTATATTCTGGATTGATGGAGATATCAAGGATCACTTTTTAATAGCTAGATTAGGCCCAGAACCATTAGAAGGATTGTTTACCGGAGAGTATTTATTTGCAAAAGTGCATGATAAAAAATCACCCATTAAAAATATTATTATGGATAGTCATATTGTTGTGGGCGTTGGAAATATATATGCAAGCGAATCATTATTTAAGGCCGGAGTACTTCCAAGTAAATTAGGTAAGGATATTACGCTTAACGAATGTAAGAAGATTGTTAAATATATTAAGACCACATTAAAAAAAGCGATTGAATTAGGTGGAAGCTCACTTAAAGATTTTTATAACGTGAATGGACAGTCTGGTTATTTTCAGCAAACTTATAATGTATATGGAAGAAAAGGGAAGCCTTGTCGAAAATGCAAATCAATTATTGAAAATAAGAAAATTGGACAACGATCAAGCTTCTTTTGTTTTAAGTGCCAGAGTTAATTGTTATTCAGCTTATTTGTTTCTTTGATAATATTAGGTAATAAAGATCCAACAATCATCCCAATAATACTATTAGCTAAGCCAATGAGTTGAGCAGGAATAGGCGTATTATCACCTAGAAATAATTCTACGAATAACCATGACCCTATGCCACCAATAATTGCCATCAAAGCGCCTTGGTTATTAGCTTTTTTCCAAAATGCACCAAATACAAGGGGCACAAAAGCACCCGCAAGCGTAATTTTATATGCTGATTCAACCATACCAAAAATTGAGAGATTTGAGCTAAGCGCATATAGCAAAACAACAGCAGAAAAACAGACAAGCGTAATCCTCATGATTTTAAGTAAATGCTTGTCGCTAATTTTTGGGAAATAACCTTTAACAATATTTTCTGCAAAAGTAATTGATGGCGCCAGAAGAGTTGCTGATGAGCAGCTCATAATTGCGGATAGAACAGCTCCAAAGAATACTACCTGAGCAAAGAGAGGCATGTAGTTAAGAACGAGCATAGGTAAAACATGCTGTGAATTTGTATTTACGAGCCCGTTAAAATATTCGGCATCAATTAAAGTCGCCGAATATGCAATAAACATGGGTACAAATGTAAATGTAAAATAAATTAAAGCACCAAGTATTGATCCATATAGGGCAATTTTGGCAGTTTTAGCTGAGGTGATGCGTTGAAATACATCTTGTTGAGGTACGGAGCCCAGCATCATGGTGATCCATGTGCCAAAAAAAGTTATCCATGTCCAAATATTACCTTTTGGAAAAAAGTCTAATTTATGATTTATAGAGGCACTCTCAATTACCGGAATAACGCCCCCTGTTAAATGAGAAATAGCGTAAGCAATATAAAGAAGCCCGCCAATAACTACGATCATTTGAATAAAATCTAAAATAGCTACAGATAACATGCCACCAAAAGTAGTAAAGGTCAGCACAATTAATGTTCCAATAACCATACCCGCTTGTTCGCTAATCAATTGGTGTGTAATAAGGTTAAATATTAATCCAAGCGCTTTAATTTGCGCCGCAACCCATCCTAGATATGAAATGACTATTGCAATAGTAGTTAAAACTTCAATAGTTCTGTTGTATCTAGCCTTGTAAAAATCACCCAAGGTAATGATATTTAATTTATATAATTTAGAGGAAAAGAAAATGCCAGCAATAATTAAACAAAGACTTGATCCGAAAGGATCGGCTACCACCCCATTTAAGCCTTCTTTTACAAAAGTAGAAGATACGCCAAAAATTGCTTCTGCTCCAAACCAAGTTGCAAAAACCGTAGCAGTTACAATAGGGAGAGGAAGGTGCCTGCCGGCAACGGCATAGTCTTTGGTATTTTTAACACGAGAAGATACAAAAATACCAATTCCAATTGTAACCAGAAGATAAAGAGAGACGAACCAGATAAGCAAATTAAAACTTCCTAAATTTATTTAATAAAATAAAACAAGACTGCTAAATTTACCAATAAAGTAATTCCAATGAAAGTAATTATGATTTTAAACCAGAGATTTTGTTTTTTTTGAGCTATCAAGAAACGCTCTAAATCTTCTTGGTCAATTGTATTTTTATAGCCATGTTTTTTTTGTTCGAGAAACTCATGGATAAGTCTTGGCAATTGGGGAGTTAAATGAAGCCAGTGAGGCAGTTCATTTTTTAAGCTCTTTAGAATATGTTTAATGCCTTTTTGTTCTGACATATATTTTTTCAAAAATGGGGCGGCTGTTTTCCATAAGTCTAAATCAGGATCTAGGTTTCGACCAAGACCTTCTACATTTAAAAGTGTTTTTTGCAGCATAGTAAGTTGAGGTTGAATTTCCATATTAAATCTTCTAGAAGTTTGAAACAGCCTAATAAGAAGGCGACCAAATGATATTTCTTTTAATGGTTTATTAAAAATAGGCTCACATACTGATCGTATTGCATTTTCAAATTCATCTAAAGAGGTATTCTTAGGCACCCAACCTGATTCGATATGGGCAAGTGCTACGTCATGATAGTCACGCTTAAAAAAGGCTAAAAAATTACGTGCTAGATAGTTTTTATCATTCTCACTAAGAGATCCCATGATACCGAAGTCCATAGCGATATAACGACCATCATCTGCAACCTGAATGTTCCCAGGGTGCATATCTGCGTGAAAAAAACTATCTCTAAATACTTGAGTAAAGAATATTTCTACGCCATTGCGTGCGAGTTGTTTAATATCAATTTTTTTCTTTCGAAGTGTTTCGATATGACTAATAGGCGTGCCATACATTCTTTCCATCACCATGACATCTTCGTTACAGAAATCCCAATAGACTTCTGGCACGATAAGCAATTTTTTGTCTTTAAAATTTTCACCTAAACGACTGCAATTTGCTGCGTCTAACATAAGGTTTAGTTCGCATTGAACATGCTTTGAAAATTCAGCCACAACCTCTCTTGGCCTTAATCGTTTGCCATCAGACCAGATTAATTCAAGCATATGGGCAATGAGATAAAGTAAATTAATATCTTTATCAATGACGTGCTTAATATTGGGCCTTAGTATTTTAACTGCAACATTTTTTCCATCATGAAGTGTTGCGAAATGCACTTGGGCAACCGATGCGCTTGCTATAGGAATTGGGTTAAATGTTTTGAAAATTTTATCTAACGGCATGCTATATGACGCATTAATAATTGCTTCTACATCTTTATAAGGGAAAGGCGGTACTTGATCTTGAAGTTTAGCTAACTCATCTGCAATATCTAAAGGAATGAGATCCCTTCTAGTAGAGAGCATTTGACCAAATTTAACGAAAATAGGACCTAAATTTTCAAGCGCAAGCCTAAGCCTTGTGCCTCTATTTTCTTTATGTGACCTAAAGAAAAATATTATCGAGATAAAACGAGCAAGAAGATTAAGTTGTCGATTGAATGTAATGTATTCTTCAAGTCTATACTTAAGAAGTATGTAGATTATATAAATTAGTCTAAAGTACTTCATAGCTTTTTGAGTCTAAGCTCTAAACGATCCACGTCAAATCGTAAACGGTCAACACCACTATTAAATTGTTCCACTAATCTTTTCTTTGCAATCAGTGGCTTTTCTTCGAGCCAATACTCTGTAAAAGTGTCCGCTATATTAAATGATGTTTTTTTTGTGGAGTGAACTACTTTTTTTCCAAGTTTTACGAGATGATATGCTGGAATATCACCAATCATCTGACTTAAATCATCTTCATAATCCCACTCAACATCTTTCAAAAGATTACTCATTACTGTAGCAAAGTCGATATCACCTTTAATTTCAATATCGGCTTTTTTATTTCCACGCATAAGTTCAATCGCTGACGATATTGATAATTTAATTTCTGCATCATAAGCATCAATATGACCCCTATATTCTGGCAGACCACTCTCATTAATTATTAATGCGTAATGTATAGGCCCTACATTAAACAAAATAGATTTTGATTTGTGCTTGGAAAGATCTTTCTTCAGCCACTCATTCTGTTGAAACAAATGATTAGTCAACTTTGATTTAATTGTGTCAATGATCAAAACTTGTATCCCATATGAATAGCAACTACACCTGAAGATAAATTAAGATATTCAACTTTGGAGAAGGATTCTTCTTCCATCATGACTTTTAATGATTCTTGATCGGGATGCATTCTTATAGATTCAACAAGATATTGATAGCTTGGCTCATCTTTAGCAAATAATTTCCCTAATTTTGGCAGTAATTTAAAAGAAAATTGATCATAAAAATATTGCAATGGCTTCCATACTTTTGAAAATTCTAAAATTAATATTTTTCCGCCCGGAGATAAGACGCGATAAATTTCCTTTAATGCTTTCTTTTTATCGGTCATATTACGAATTCCAAAACCTATCGTCACACAGTCAAAATAATTATCAGGAAAGGGGAGTGATTCCGCATCGCATAGTATAGAAGGTATAAAAATACCTTGATCAATTAATTTATCACGACCAATGTTTAGCATAGATAAATTAATATCAGAATGTATCATTTGCCCTTTAAAATCGGCTGTTTGCGCACCTATTTTTTTTGCAAGCAGAATAGACAAGTCTGCTGTTCCTCCAGCAATATCAAGAATGCGCGCATTCTTCTTTACGTTAGAGGTATTTACAAGAAATTTTTTCCAAATATGATGCATGCCAAATGACATCAAGTCATTCATCAGGTCATAATTTGTTGCCACAGAATGGAATACAGAAGCTACCTTACTGGCCTTTTCTGATGTTTCTACTTCGCTGAAGCCAAAATGTGTTTTTTTATTAGACATCCGTGTTTATTCTCTGAATACCCGCCATAGATAATTTTTTTAAATATTCTTCCCAGAGAACATCATATGTAGCAGCAAGCTCATAAAGGTAATCCCATGTATAGATGCCTGTATTATGGCCATCCGAAAATATTAATTTAATCGCGTACTGACCCACAGGCTCAATATTTTCTATGGCGACATTTTCTTTATGCACTTGAAGTGTTTCTTGCCCTGGCCCGTGGCCTTTTACTTCAGCGGATGGTGAATGCACTCGAAGAAATTCGCACGAAAGCATACATTCAGTTTTATTGTTAAATTTAATTTCTAACAGTTTGGATGCTTGGTGAAGCTTAATTTCTAAAGGGTATATTTTAGCGTTACTTATTGTCACTTTGTGGGAAAGCCTAAAAAAACTATATTATCGGAGGTCTGTTGGCTTTTTTGGTAAAAATTAATGAATAGAAGATTGCATTAACATTTTAATTTTTTTCATTGCTGCTTGTTCGATCTGTCTAATTCTTTCAGCAGATACACCAAGTTTGTCTGCAAGCTCATGGAGCGTTGAAGAGTCTTTATCCTTAAGCCATCTTTCCTCTAGAATAAGACGACTTCTTTCATCAAGCGATGAAAGTGCTTTATTGAGAGAAGATAAACTATTGCCTTCAGATTGATCTACCTCCATTTTTTCTGATGGCTCAGGCGTTTCATCTTTAAGATAAGCAATAGGCCTATAGACGTCGTCTTCTGATTCTTCAGATCCATAATCTAGAGAAATTTCATTACCATTAAAGCGATATTCCATTTCGCGCACATCTTCAGGTTTGACATTAAGCTCTTTTGCGATCGAATTAATTTCATCAGATTTAAGAGGTTGAAGAGTTTTTTTCATGCTTCGTAAATTAAAAAACAGTTTACGTTGGGCTTTCGTCGTTGCCGTTTTAACTAAGCGCCAGTTTTTAACAATATATTCTTGAATTTCAGCTTTAATCCAGAAGATTGCGAAAGATACGAGTCTTACACCCCTTTCAGGATCAAATCGTTTTACAGCTTTCATAAGGCCAATATTGCCTTCTTGAACTAAGTCTGATTGAGGCAGCCCATAGCCGGAATAGCCTTTAGCTACCTTAGCTACTAATTTTAAGTGCGACAAAATGAGTGTTTTTGCAGCTTCGAGGTCGTTTGATGTTTTAAGGCGCATGCCAAGTGCTAACTCTTCTTCTGCGGTCAGAGAGGGAATGGCTCTAATGGACTGCATATAGCGATCGTAACTATCAACAGATCCAATTGAAGGTAAGCTTAAATCCAAAGTCATTTTAATAAAATCCTTTGTAAAACTTCATTAATAAATATAATTTTAGCACTCTTCATAAGAGAGTGCTAGCTTAATAAAGTTCCAAAAATAGTAGATTAACCTAATAAATACAATAGGTTAGAGCGCTATAATTTTCTAATCGATTGATTTATGGAGACGAAAGATGCAGCCACAGCGATCAAAGCTGAGCTTCCTATGATGGATAAATATTCCAAAGGTTTTAAGTCAATAATAATAAATTGAGCCCCATAGAGAGCCTCAACCTCAATGACACTATGATTTAAGAAAATGACAATTAATTTGAGCGTGATGGCAGCAGTTAATCCACCTCCAAGGCCGTAAATAAAGCCGCTGTATAAAAAAGGCCTTCTAATAAATTGATTCGTAGCACCGATTAATTTGCTCAGTTCAATTTCTTCATGATGTGAAGCCATTTGAAGACGAATTGTATTTCCAATCACTACCGTCAGCATAGAGGCTAGTAAAACGGAAGCCAAAAGAATGACTTTATTTGCCAAATGAAGTACTGAGTTCAATTTTTTAACCCAGCCTGTATCAACAACTACCTGATCTATACTATCAAGCGTATCTAAAAAGGATTTTAATTCACCGATTTGATTTGGATTAACAGTATTGGGAGAAATAAAGAAAGCATCGGGTAGGGGATTTTCAGACAGTCCATTGTTTGAGTCATTAAAGCCCATTGATTTTTGTAGCTTAGACCAAGCTTCTTCTTTTTTGACAAAATGATAGCTATTAATTTCTGAGCGATTTTTTAATTCTCTTTCAATTTTATTTTTAGCGTCAGTTGATGTGTCTTTTTTTAGAAAGATACTAACCTGTGATTCATGCTGAATATTTTCAGAAATTGATTTTAAATTTTGCACTATAAGAAAAGATATACTTGGCAATATAAAAGTGACACCTATAACTAAAAACATCATAAGTGTAGTAAGTAAGGACGCATGGCTTCGCTGAAGCGCTTTAAGAAACATCTGATAATGAGATATGAAATAGTTCATTTATTGCTCAGTAATTTTAATAAGATTGCCAGCCTGTAGAAAAAGTTGCTTATGTTTTCTTGAAATTAGTGGCATTTCATGTGTTGCTATAATTACAGTCACACCAAGCTCTTGAAAACTGCAAAAGAGATTCATAATTTCATCTGCATATTTTTTATCTAAATTTCCTGTAGGCTCATCGGCAAGGAGGATGGAGGGCCTGCAAGCGATAGCCCTAGCAATTGCAAGGCGCTGTTGTTCTCCGCCTGATAAACTAATGGGCATTGATTTTTCCCTATTAAGTAAACCGACTTTGTCTAAAGCTGCACGAACTCGGCCTTTGATATCGTTGCTACTAACATCATTAATTTCTAGAGGCAGCGCAATATTTTCATAACAATTGCGATCATATAGAAGTTTATGGTCTTGAAAAACCAAACCAAATTTTCTTCTAATGTAAGGAATAGAATCATTTTTTATTTGGCTTAGATTTTGACTCTCAAAAATAATTGTTCCATGCGAAGGCGGCTCAATTGCAGTAATTAATTTTAATAAAGTAGATTTACCTGCGCCAGAAGGGCCCGTTACAAAAACAAGTTCGCCAGCATTAATTTCAAAAGTAATATTTTGTAACGCTTCTAAGTTTCCTGGATATCTTTTATGAACTTGATCAAATTTAATCATTAATAAAAACCGATTTTAGAAAAGTGCATCAACATATTCCTGCGCATTAAAAACTTTAAGATCATCTATAGACTCACCCACGCCAATATATCTTAGAGGGGTAGGGTGTTCCTTAGCGATAGCAGCGATCACACCTCCCTTGGCTGTTCCGTCAAGTTTAGTCAGAGCAAGGCCTGTAATACCTAAAGCCTCATTAAATATTTTGAGTTGACTGATAGCATTTTGGCCTGTATTTGCATCCAATACGAGAAGAATTTCATGGGGGGCTTCCGAATGACATTTATTAATTACACGCTTAATTTTTGTAATTTCATCAATCAGATGTTTCTGGGTGGGCAATCTTCCTGCTGTATCAGCAATAACAATATCAATATTTTTTGCTTTTGCAGAATTGATAGCATCAAAAATTACAGCGCTTGGGTCACCAGAAGCTTGTGAAACAACATGAACATTATTTCTTTCGCCCCAAACTTGAAGCTGCTCTGTCGCCGCCGCTCGGAAAGTGTCACCCGCAGCAATCAAGACAGATTTATTTTCATCAAGAAAAATTTTAGTTAACTTTCCAATGGTAGTTGTTTTGCCTGCACCGTTTACCCCAACAACCATAATGACAAATGGATATGTTCCATTTAATACGAGCGGATTTTCGATAGGAGTTAAGAGTTGGAGTAATTTTTCTTTAAGTAATTCTTTAATTTCATCTGCATTTTCAATATTGTTCTTTTTAACAGAGCTTCTAATGCTATCCAGAAGGAAAGTGGTAGCCGAAACACCCACATCGGAAGTAAGCAAAATGGTTTCTAGCTCTTCGAAGAGCGATTCATCTATTTTTTTACCTGTAAATAGAGTTGTAAGTTCGGCAGTTAATTTTTCTCTGGTTTTAGTAAGGCCTTTCTTTATCTTGTCAGCAAAGCTAAAAAAACCGCTCTTTTTCTCCTCTTTTGGAGGTGCTTTTTCTTCTTTTTTAATTTCAATAGGTTTTTTGTCGATAACTTTAGGGGTCGATTTTATTGGGCGCTCAGACTTAAAAGTTTTTTTCTTTTCAGGGGGCTTGGGGGCTTTAGTAACTTTTCGTTCTGGAGCCGGCGTTGACTTTTTTTGTGGTTTTTTGACGACTTCTTTTTTTGCCGCAGGTTTCTTTTCTGGGCTATCTTTTTTTATAATTTTTTTTAGGAATTCAAACATTTTTTAAAATATTAAGAACTTTATGAGATAAAGAAACTCTACGAAACAATCATATTCATTATAATAGCTAAATCACTTAAGGATGAGACGCCTTGTTAAAAAAAATTCTATTTCTTCTGTTACTATTTCCGCATTTACTTTTGGCTCAAACGTCAGAATTTAAACTTTCTAATGGTTTAAAAATTATTGTAAGAGAAGATCATCGGTCCCCTGTAGTGGTTTCTCAAGTTTGGTATCGAGCAGGCAGTCTTGATGAAGTAAATGGGAAGACCGGGGTTGCGCATGTGCTTGAGCATATGATGTTTAAAGGCACCAAAAAAATTAAAGCTGGAGAATTTTCAAGGCTTATCGCACAAGCAGGCGGAAAAGAAAATGCTTTTACGGGCGCAGACTACACTTGTTATTTCCAGCAGCTTGAAAAATCAAATCTTGAGCTTTCATTTAAACTAGAAGCCGATCGTATGGAAAATCTTAATTTATCAAAAGAAGAGTTTGATAAGGAAATTAAGGTGGTCATGGAAGAGCGTAGATGGAGAACTGAGGATAAGCCGACAGCACAAGTCAAAGAGCAATTTGTGGCAACTGTGTTTAAGGCACATCCATATAGCAGGCCAGTAGTAGGATGGATGAATGATTTAGAAAATATGACTGTGGAAGATGCCCGAGAATGGTATCGAAACTGGTACGCACCTAATAATGCAACGCTTGTGATAGTTGGTGATATTAAATCTAGCGATGTTTTAAGCTTAGCAAAGAAGTATTTTGAAAAAATCCCTGCAAAAAAAATCCCTGAAAGAAAGCCACAAAGCGAACCTAAGCAAACTGGAGAAAGAAGATCGATTATTAAAGCGCCAAGTGAATTATCTTATCTTTTAATGGGCTATCCAGTACCTACACTTAGTGATCGAAATGGAAACAATGAAAGCTCCTGGGAGCCTTACGCTCTAGAAGTATTGTCTAGCATTCTCGCTGGCAATAGTTCATCAAGGCTTAATCAAAATATTGTGAGAAATCAACGTTTAGCAGTAAATGTAAGTGCCGGGTATGACTCAACCGCAAGAGGAAAAGTTAGTGTATTCGAATTAGAAGGAACGCCAAATGATTTTAAGAAGATTAATGAACTTGAAAATGCGTTGCTTCAAGAAATTGAGAAAATTAAAAAAGACGGTGTGACACAAGAAGAGTTAGATAGAGTCAAGGCGACTGTCATCGCAAGTGACGTATACCAAAAAGATTCAATGTTTGGCATGGCCATGGAGATCGGCCAGCTTGAAACTATGGATTATTCTTTCCACTTGAGTGATGGTTACATTGAAAAAATTAATAGTGTCACATCTGAGCAGATAAAGAATGTAGCTACAAAATATTTAATTCGAGATAATTTATCTTTAACAATCCTTGATCCTCAACCAATGACCCGGGATTTAGGTCCTAAGGGACGCCCTCATGTTCATTAAATTCTTTCAGCTAATTTTTTTATTTTTATGTATTCAGCAAAATTCTTTTGCCACATTAAAAATTAATACATGGGAAACGCAAACTGGAGCTAAAGTTTTTTTTGTTGAAAACCACGATCTTCCCATACTTGATATCAATGTAAATTTCTTTGCAGGCAGCGCTCAAGACCCTGTGGGTAAAGAGGGTCTTGCAAATTTAACTCACCATCTCATGAATTTAGGGGCGGGAGGCATTAATGAAGAAAAGTTAGCCAATGAATTTTCAGATATTGGTGCAGCAGTTGGTGGCGATATTGATCTAGATAGAGCTTACTTTAAATTAAGAACATTAAGCTCCACCCCACAGAAAGACAAAGCACTTACTCTATTTAAATATGTAATTCATGCCCCTGATTTTCCAATTCCAGTGATAGATAGAGAAAAAAATAGAATTATTGCAAGCATCAAGCAATCAATGACGCAGCCAGAGACAATAGCTAATTTAGAATTTATGAAATCTATTTATGGCGATCATCCTTATGCTCATGATGAAGCCGGCAATATAGACGCCTTACAAAAGTTAAACCAAGCAGACTTAAAGCAATTTTATAAAAACTATTATTTATCATCTGAAGCTTCAATTGTAATTGTTGGCGATCTCAGTGCTGAGGAGGCTAAAAATTTAAGTGAATCTATCAGTCAAGGACTGCCTCAGGGAAATGTAAAACATAGTATCGGTTCTGTAACATTGCAGAATTATGTAGGGGTTAAAAAAATACAGCACCCTGCAAAACAAGCGCATATTTTGATGGGCATGCCAGCATTAAAGCGTGGAGAAAAAGATTATTTTCCACTATACGTTGGTAATTATATTTTAGGCGGTGGCGGTTTTGTATCAAGACTAACAGAAGAGGTAAGAGAAAAGAAAGGACTGGTTTACAGCGTATATAGCTATTTTATGCCACTCTACGCTGAAGGCCCCCTCGAAATTGGCTTGCAAACTAAAAAAGAACAATCAGATGAGGCGCTTAGAATTGTAAATAGCACGATAAAAAAATTTATTGATGAGGGACCTAGCGAGAAAGAGCTCATTGCTGCAAAACAAAATTTAGTGGGCGGATTTCCTTTAAGACTTGATAGTAATGCAAAAATTGTCGACTATATAAGTATGATTGCTTTCTACAAATTGCCGATTACCTATATCGACAATTACATACAGGAAATTAATAAAGTTAGCACTGAACAAATAAAGGCTGCATTTAAAAAGAAAATTGATCCTAATAAACTTACAACGATCATTGTAGGTGCAGAATAGTTTTTGAAGACCACTAAAAATCAAATAAAAATTATTGGCGGTCAATGGAAAAGAAAGAATGTTTCTTTTATTGACGCTCCCGGATTGAGACCTACACCAAGCAGAGTTAGAGAAACTTTATTTAATTGGTTGGATCAAGATTTGACTGGCAAAATTTGTTTAGACCTCTTTTCAGGTTCTGGTGTCATTGGATTTGAAGCACTTTCTCGAGGTGCACGCAGTGTCACTATGGTCGAGAAATCCGCTCAGGTATTTAAAATGATCCAAGAAAATAAAAAACTTCTACAAGCGGAAATGGCAGATCTTGTATTTATGGATGCACTTATATTTCTTCATAAAAATGTGACTAAGTTTGATATTATTTTTTGTGACCCACCTTTTAATGAGGACTGGGAGACTAAATTATTTCCTCAATTAGCTAACCATTTAACAAAGGATGGGCTAATATACTTTGAATCAGAAACCGATATAAAAGAACATAATGCATTTAATCTCTTAAAAAAAAGAAAAGCAGGTAATGTTTTTTACCACCTTGTTATATTAAAAAATAATGACTCAATCTAATTTATCCATTGCTATTTATCCTGGAACATTTGACCCTATTACATTAGGCCATGAAAACATTGCCCATCGCGCCACTAAAATTTTTGATAAAGTTATCGTAGCTGTGGCCGGTAACACAAGCAAGCAATCCTTTTTTTCTTTCGAGGACAGAGTAAGTTTAGTCAAGACTGTATTCGCAGACCATAAAGAAATTGAAGTCATTGGGTTCAAAGGTCTTTTAATGGAATTTGTTGAATCACAAAATGCTCACGTCGTCATAAGAGGTTTAAGGGCCGTCTCTGATTTTGAATACGAATTTCAATTGGCAGGTATGAATCGAAAGCTATATCCAAATGTCGAAACGCTTTTTTTAACACCTTCCGAACAATTTACTTTCTTGTCTTCAAGCTTAGTTAGAGAAGTGGCTACTCTAGGGGGAGATATCGAGCAGTTTGTATCTCCAATTGTCAAGGAAGCCATGAAAAAAACTGGACGTTAATCATGGCTTTAATGATTACAGATGAATGTATCAATTGCGATGTATGTGAGCCTGAATGTCCAAATGGCGCGATCTATCAAGGCATTAATATTTACGAAATCAACCCTCAATTATGTACAGAATGTGTAGGGCATTTCGATACACCCCAATGCCAGGAAGTCTGTCCTGTAGATTGCATTCCACTTCATCCAGACTATAACGAGTCTCAAGATGAACTTATCTTTAAATATCATCAACTTCAAAACGAGAAAGTAAATTAAGGATGCGGGTTCTTCATACGATGATTCGCGTATCTGACCTAGAAAAATCTCTAGCGTTTTATACTGATATTTTAGGAATGAAACTTTTAAGGCGGCATGAATATCCTGACGGAAAATTTACTTTAGCCTTTGTAGGATTCGGAGATGAAAAAGATCATGCTGTGATCGAGCTTACTTATAACTGGGGTGTGACAACATATGATAAAGGTAATGCTTTTGGGCATGTTGCAATTGAAGTTGAGGATGCATATAAAGCTTGTGAATCAATTAAAGCTAAGGGTGGAAAAGTTATTCGAGAAGCTGGCCCTATGCAACATGGGTCAACCGTAATTGCTTTTATTGAGGATCCAGATGGCTATAAAATTGAATTAATTCAGGCAGGCACATTTTAATTAATCAAATAAGTCTTTCATTTTATCAAGCCAACCTTTTGATTTTGGACTATGTTTACCTCGATCTAATTGATTGATCTCTTCAAGTTCTTGTAATAATTCTTTTTGTCTGTCCGTTAGTTTTACTGGGGTTTCTATAGAAACATGACAATGCAGATCGCCAGGCGAACTTTGTCTTAACGGCTTAATGCCTTTGCCTTTTAATCTAAATACGGCACCTGTTTGAGTTTCAGCAGGAATTTTCATTTTTGCATGACCGTCTAAAGTTGGTACCTCAATTTCGCCACCAAGCGCAGCAGTTGTAAAGCTGATAGGCATTTCGCAATGTAAATTTCCACCATCACGTTCAAAAAAATCATGCTTTTTAAGATGAACTACAACATAAAGGTCCCCTGGTGGGCCGCCATTAATGCCAGACTCGCCTTCACCTGATAATCGAATACGATCACCTTCATCTACGCCTGCAGGAATTTTAACGGAGAGCGTTTTGTTTTGTTTGACACGACTAGCCCCATGACAAGTTGTGCATGGCTCTTTGATAATTTTTCCTGTTCCATGGCATTTGGGACATGTTTGTTGCACAGAAAAAAATCCTTGTTGCATTCGGACTTGACCATGGCCATGACATGTATCACATGAAACAGGTTGTGTACCTGGTTTGGCACCAGTGCCTTTACATGGCTCACAAGAGGTCATGACAGGAATGCGTATTTTTGTTTCCGTACCTTTTGCCGCATCTTCAAGACTTGCTTCCATGTTGTAACGAAGATCGGCTCCTCGATACACATTAGATTTTTGACCACTACGGCCACCGCTAAAAATATCTCCAAAAATATCACCAAAGGCATCATTAAAGTCTGAAAATCCTGCAGGCCCTTGACCACCCATACTTGGGTCTACGCCTGCATGACCGAACTGGTCGTAACTTGCTCTTTTTTGTGAGTCCGAAAGTATTTCATAAGCCTCTTTGGCTTCTTTAAAACTTTCTTCGGCTTTTGGATTATCAGGGTTGCGATCAGGATGGAGTTTCATCGCAAGTTTACGATAAGCTTTTTTTAATTCCTCTTCTGAAGCGTCACGAGATACACCAAGAATCTCGTAATAATCTTTTTTGGTTGCCATGGTATTTTTTCAAAAAACTAACCAACATCAGAAATTCTAATGTTGTTTTAGTGGTTGTAAGTTATTTATCTTTTTTATCTTGTTTTACTTCTTCAAATTCAGCATCTACAACTTCAGCATCCACTGTTTTTTCCTCTTGAGGAGCAGCGCCAGAGCCAGGTTGTTGTGCTTGTTGTTCAGCATATATTTTTTCACCTAGCTTTTGTGATGCCTCCATAAGCTCTTTTGTTTTAGTCTCAATCTCTTCTTTGTTGTCAGATTTTAAGGATTCTTCTAAAGATTTTATCGCGGCTTCAATTTTTTCTTTTTCTGCAGCGTCTAATTTATCCCCATGGTCAGTGATCGATTTTTTTACTGAGTGAACCATTCCATCCGCAGAGTTTTTAGCGTCTACAAGCTCTCGAATTTTACGGTCTTCATCCGCATATTTAATCGCATCTTCTTCCATTTTTTTAATTTCTTCTTCACTGAGTCCGCTATTCGCTTTAATCGTAATCTTATTTTCCTTGCCAGTAGCTTTATCTTTAGCAGAGACATGCAAGATACCGTTTGCATCGATATCAAATGTTACTTCAATTTGCGGCATACCTCTTTGTGCTGGAGGTATATCAGTCAAATTAAATTGACCTAAACTTTTATTGCCTGAAGCCACTTCACGTTCACCTTGCAGCACATGAATTGTCACAGCATTTTGGTTATCTTCCGCTGTTGAGAATACTTGAGATGCTTTGGTAGGAATTGTTGTGTTTTTCTTGATAAGTTTAGTCATAACACTTCCTAGCGTTTCAATACCTAAACTTAACGGAGTAACATCAAGAAGCAATACATCTTTTACATCGCCTTGAAGAACACCGCCTTGAATTGCTGCGCCCACAGCAACTGCTTCATCGGGATTCACATCTTTTCTGGGCTCTTTACCAAAGATATCTTTTACTTTTTCTTGGACTTTAGGCATACGACTTTGTCCGCCCACTAAAATAATGTCTGCGATGTCGCTACCAGAAACGCCAGCATCCTTCATTGCAATTTTACAAGGCTCAATAGTTCTTTCGATCAGATCATCAACAAGAGATTCAAATTTTGCTCGGGTGATTTTAACGACAAGATGTTTTGGGCCGCTTGCATCAGCTGTAATGTAAGGAAGATTAACTTCAGTTTGTTGACTACTTGAAAGTTCAATCTTTGCTTTTTCAGCTGCCTCTTTTAGACGCTGTTTAGCTAGCAAGTCTTTTCTTAGGTCGAGCCCATTTTCTTTTTTAAACTCATCTGCTAAGAAGTCTATTAAGCGGTTATCAAAGTCTTCACCACCAAGGAATGTATCTCCGTTAGTAGAAAGTACTTCGAATTGATGTTCGCCATCCACTGTAGAAATTTCAATGATAGATACGTCGAACGTTCCGCCACCTAAATCGTAGACTGCAATCTTTCGATCACCTTCTTGTTTATCTAAACCAAAAGCAAGGGCTGCTGCAGTAGGCTCATTGATAATACGTTTAACTTCAAGGCCTGCGATTCGACCGGCATCCTTAGTTGCTTGACGTTGACTATCATTAAAGTAAGCAGGAACTGTAATGACGGCTTCCGTAACTTCTTCACCCAAATAGTCTTCAGCAGTTTTTTTCATTTTTCGTAAAACTTCAGCTGAAATTTGCGGCGGAGCCATTTTTTGATCGCGCACTGTTACCCATGCGTCACCATTGTCTGCCTTTGAAATTTCATATGGCATTAAACCAATATCTTTTTGCACTTCTTTTTCTTCAAAACGGCGACCAATTAATCGCTTAACAGCAAATAATGTATTTTTTGGATTCGTTACTGCCTGTCTTTTTGCTGGTGCACCGACTAAAATTTCGCCATCATCTTGATAAGCAATAATTGAAGGGGTAGTTCTAGCGCCTTCTGCATTTTCAATCACTTTAGGCTTGCCGCCTTCCATGACAGCTACACAAGAGTTTGTTGTTCCTAAGTCAATACCGATAATTTTAGCCATTTTTTTTCCTTAAAAAATCTGTTTAATTTCATAAATCTATAATTGGGATGATCTTGAATATTTCAAGAGCTTATGTATTTTTAGTTTTTGAGACTGTTACCAAAGCCGGTCTTATAACCCTTTCGTTCAATAGGTAGCCTTTTTGAAGTACTGTTAAAATTTTATTTGGTTCTTCTTCTGATTCCACCATGCTAATCGCCTGATGTTGATTGGGATCGAATTTTTCACCCAATGCATTAATCTCGTTGATGCCAAACTTCTCAAATACGTTGATGAGTTGTTTTTGTGTAAGCTCAACGCCATTCTTATAGCTTTCCAAGTTCGCATTTTCAACAGCAAGGGCAGCATCAAGGCTATCTTTAACAGAAAGTAATTCGCCACTGAATCTTTCTAATGCAAATTTTCTAGCTTTATCAATATCATCAATAGAGCGTTTTCGTATGTTTTCACCCTCAGCTTTGACATAAAGAATCTGCGCTTCAGCTTCGGCTAACTTTTCCTCCAGAAGTTTTATCTTTTCTTCTGGAGTGCTTAAAGCTGATGGGTCTGAATGATTTTCTAAGCTATCTTCAGATACATTGTTTTTATCTTCTGCGTTCATATTTTTACCTTTTAAATCTTTTGAAAATATTGCGGGTTAGAACAAATTTGGGGATGAAGTACTAAATTTCAAGGGGTAGAAGTTAAATAATTGCTTCAATTTGAGAAATCGTAGATTCAGGGGTAGGAATCATACCAATTTCTCCTAGATTTACTGATGGCACCTTAATATTTGGGTAAACGCCGTTGAGATAAGGATTACTATCCATATAAAGACCGACAGTTGGGATGCCTAAGGCATTGCCAAGATGCGTTAGCCCAGAATCAACACCTATGACACATTTAGCCCCAGAAATAATATTTGCGAGGTTGCTAATATTCATTTTAGGTAACACCAAAGAATTGGATGAGGCTTTGCGAAGTGCTTTTGAAAAATGATATTCGTCAAGACTTCCCCATGGCAAAAGTACCCTTAAGCCTAAAACATTAAAAAATTGAATGACTTTGAGCCAATGCTCCATAGGCCACTGCTTTGATTTTTTGCTCGAACCGTGAATTAGAACGACATAGCGCTCCGAAAGATTAAAGTTATTAATATTATGAATCTCTAATCCAAAATGAGCTGACTGATCTAATAACTCGTATTGAAAACATTTAGAAGCTAATTCTCGATTGCGAACAACTGCATGAATTTGCTTTGATACTGTATGAGTGTGCTTATAAAAGTAAGAGGCGGCTGCTTCTCGGATAGAAGCTTTATCAAAACCATGAATATCGCCACGAGTAAATAAAGTAAAAAAAGCACTTTTTAAAAGGCCTTGAAAATCAATAATGATGTCGTAATGATTTTCTTGGATAGCTTTAATGGCTTTATAAAGTCCAGCCCACGTTGATTTTTTCCCAAGATTTTTTTTCCAAGATCTGAGGGAGATTGTGATTACAGAGTTAACTCCTGGATGAATTCTTGGTACATCTGCGAAAGACTCTTCTACTAGCCAATCAATAGTGCTCTCAGGAACAAAATATTTAATATCATTAATCACAGGCAAACAGTGAATAATATCCCCTAGCGAAGATGTTTTAATGATAAGTATACGAACCATATAGGGAATTTTCTCATATAAATCAATGCCTATAAATGATTTATATAATTAATTCATATTTAATCGTTTGACGCTTACTGAGTGTTTCTAGGATAATCTGTCATATAAAGAAGTTTTTATTCATTCAACATAACGAATCTATTTAATGAAACATTCCATAGTCGAAATTACAGAGAGAATTAAAGAAAAAAGTAGGCCAACACGCATTGCTTATTTGGCTCGTATTGATACCATGCTTCAAAGACAACGCGGAGCAGATCGCCTAGGCTGCGCTAATGTAGCGCATGCGATCGCAGCTCTTCCTAAAAATGATAAATTAAGAATTGTTAGTGAAAAGAAACCTAACATTGCGATTGTGACGGCTTATAACGATATGCTTTCAGCACATAAGCCTTATGAAAATTATCCTTCAATAATTCGCGATGAAGCAAATAAGCTAGACGCTACTGCTCAGGTAGCTGGAGGCGTGCCCGCTATGTGCGATGGTATTACTCAAGGTGAGCCAGGCATGGAGTTAAGTTTATTTTCTCGAGATACCATTGCGATGTCTTCAGCAATTGCTTTATCACATGACGTTTTTGATGGCGCATTGATGTTAGGTATTTGCGACAAGATTGTCCCTGGTTTATTAATCGGCGCTTTGCATTTTGGACATTTACCTACAATCTTTGTTCCAGCAGGACCAATGTCTACCGGAATCGACAATACTTCAAAATCTAAAGTGCGTGAAAAATATGCGCAAGGATTAGTAGGGCGCGAAGAATTACTAGCCTCTGAGTCCGCTGCTTATCATGGAGAAGGCACGTGCACATTTTATGGTACTGCAAATAGTAATCAAATGCTGATGGAAGCTATGGGGCTTCATGTTCCAGGCGCTGCCTTCATTCATCCGCGTGACGATATCAGAGAAGAAATTACTCGAGAGTCGGTAAAATCACTCTTAAATATTATTAAAAATAAATATAACAAGCCTATTGGTAAGTTAGTAGATGAGCGAGTTATAGTCAATGCAATGGCAGCATTACTAGCAACAGGTGGATCGACAAATCATCTTATTCATTGGGTTGCAATTGCAAGAGCCGCAGGAATTATTATTGACTGGACAGATTTCCATGATCTTGCAAAATCAACGCCATTGTTAGCCAGCGTTTATCCAAATGGAAAAGCTGATGTCAATGAATTTCAAACTGCAGGCGGCCCAGCATTTGTGATTCGCGAGCTCATTGAGACTGGGTGTATGTATCCAGATGTAATGACTATGAGCGAAGGCGGCTTAAAAGAATATACAAAAAAACCTAGCAAAGAAAAAGGAAAAATTATTTGGACTGATCTTCCTAAAAAAAGTGGCGACGAAACTATTGTCAGAACTGCAGACAATCCATTCAGTGAATCGGGTGGACTTAAATTATTGAATGGTAATCTTGGACGCTCAGTAATTAAAATATCTGCGGTACCAGAAGATCGTTACATTATCGAAGGCCCTGCAATTATTTTTGATACACAAGAAGAGCTTCTAAGTGCATTCGATCGAGGCGAGCTTGAAAAAGATTTTGTAGCAGTCGTTAGGTTCCAGGGGCCTAAAGCAAATGGAATGCCGGAACTGCATAAACTTACGCCACCCTTAGCTGTGCTTCAAAACAAAGGGTTTAAAGTAGCGATAGTTACAGACGGCAGAATGAGTGGGGCTTCTGGAAAAATTCCAGCTGCGATTCATTTAAGCCCAGAGGCGTCAGCAAATGGACCTATTGCAAAAATCCGTAATGGCGATACGATTCGATTGAATGCTTTAGTAGGCACTCTTAATGTATTAGTTGATGAAGATACATGGCATGAAAGAGAATGCGAAGCGCTCTCAGACAAACTTAGAAATGATAATTCCCATGATATTGGCCGCGAGTTATTTGCCGGTATGAGAAAAAATGTGCTGTCTGCCGAAGAAGGAGCAGTCACATGGCTTTAATAATATAAGGACAATATGAAAACATTAGATTTAGCAAATTATGGACCAGTCATACCAGTTATTGTGATTGATAAAGTTGAAGATGCAGTCCCTATGGCAGAGGCTCTTCTGGAGGGCGGTATTAAAGTTTTAGAAGTAACTTTAAGAACTGCATGTGCCATTGAGGCCATGGATAGAATTATTAAACATTTACCCGAGGCTATTGTGGGCGCTGGCACAGTAAGAACCAAAGCAGATGCTTCAGCTGCAAAATCTATTGGTTGTCAGTTTGCGGTGAGTCCAGGCTATACAAGCGAAATAGGAAAGCATTGCTTGGATATTGGATTACCTCTATTACCTGGAGTGTCCACAGGTAGTGAAGTGATGATGGCCAACAATGATGGTTATTATTTTTTAAAACTTTTCCCAGCTGTTGCCGTAGGCGGTATTAATCTTTTAAAAGGTTTTGCAGGTCCTTTTTCGGATGTTAAGTTTTGTCCAACAGGTGGTGTAACTGTTCAGTCAGCGTCAGACTTTTTAAGCCTTCCTAATGTGCCTGTCTGTGGCGGAACTTGGCTAACTCCAAAAGACCTTGTTGCAAATAAAAATTGGGTTGAAATTACAAAACTGGCAAAAGAAGCCAGTGCGATTAAACGTCCATAGCATTATTAAAAAATAATGCTACCTATTTCTCAATACAAAACAATCTTATTTGATTGTGATGGGGTTGTTCTAAATTCAAACTTTCTAAAGATAGAAGCATATCGCCTCACTGCCCTAGAGTTTGGAGCATCCAAAGAAGATGCTATGAGGCTAGTTAACCATCACATCGAATTTACAGGCATATCTAGAAATATTAAATTCGCATATTTTTTAGAAAATATACTTAAAAAACCAGTAGATGAGTCGTCAATGAATCATTTATTAAGACAATTAAACATTGAGGTCGAGAGACTTCTTGAAAATTGTGATATCGCTGAAGGCCTTGAAAAGCTTAGAGAAAAAACAAAACAGGCTCACTGGATGATTGTATCGGGGGGTGATCAAGAAGAGATTATCCGTCTTTTTTCTAGGAAATCGTTATTAAAATATTTTGATGTTGGTATTTTTGGCAGCCCTGATTCTAAAGAAGAAATTGTGGCGCGTGAATTAAAAAAAACAACAGGGCAACCCCCTGCATTATTTATTGGTGATTCAAAATATGATTATCAGGTTGCGAAGAAGAATAATTTAGATTTTATTTTTTTAAGTGACTGGACGAATTTTTTTGAATGGAAACATTTTTGCAAAGAAAATAATATTAAAGTCCACCAAAAGCTAGACGATCTGAATCGCTAAATAATTTTTTTAATAATTTCACTAGGCTTAATATTCTTTAAGCAATTAGTATGTTTTAGAGGACAGGTTCTTTCAAAACAAGGGCTGCATGTTAGACCAAGATAAACTAATTTTGCATGTCGGCTTAAGGGCGGGGTTTTTTTAGGATCAGAAGAACCAAAAATAGCGACTTGTTTAATATTTAAGCTTGCCGCCACATGCATAAGCCCTGAATCATTACTTAAAAATGTTTGGCATAAACTCATTACATCAATAACTTCTTCAAGTTTAGTTTTGCCAATGAGATTAATTACTTTATTCTTTGTGAGTCGATCTAAAGTTTTTCCTAAATCATGATCGTGCACTGAACCTAATGAAATGACTTTCCACCCTTTTTGTATAGCATCATTAGCCACATCCGCAAAATACTCAATAGGCCATCTTTTAGCCTCTCCGTATTCGGCACCAGGTGCAATGCCGAGGACTTTATCTGATGAACTTAATTTACCTCTAAGAAGTTTTGTACCATGACTGGGCTTCGAGATCAGGTATGTAGATAAACTTGGTTTAATATTTTTTGACTTCGGTGCAAGCGCTAAATATTGATCAACTGTTCTATACAGTGCTGGATCTTTTTTAATGCAATCATTAATTAAACCAAAGCGCATTTCTCCCAAAAATCCAGTGCGCTTTGGAATGCCAGCAAAAAAAGGAATTAGCGCAGATTTAAATGAATTTGTTAAGACAATAGCTTGCGCATAACCTTCATGCCTTAGCGCTTTAGCAATCAGATAGCGTTTTGATATGTTTAGCTCGCCATGAGAAAAAGGTAATGAAATTGACTTATCAACCTCTGGCATTCTTGACACCAAGGGTATGGTCCAAGCAGGTGAAGCTACATGAAGCTTAACATTAGGATAAATATCTTTAATGGCCTTAAAAAGCTTCTGTGCGATAACCATATCGCCAAGCCATGATGGCCCAATAATGAGAATTTTTTTTGGGTTCAAAATCTTAAGAGATTTTTTTGATGATAGCACTCGTGCTTCTACCAGGAACAACAGAAACTAATTCAACCCTGCCATGCCATTTTTTTAATTCTTGATGACCTACAACTTGATTTTTTTTATAGTCGCTACCTTTAACCAAAATGTCAGGCTGAATTTTTTTTATTAAATGAAGTGGCGTAGTTTCGCTAAAAATAATAATGCTATCTACAGAAGAAAGTGCCGAAAGAACTCTCGCTCGATCTTCCTGGTGAATCACAGGCCTTGATTTACCTTTTAGTTTTGTGACCGATGAATCGCTATTAAGCGCCAAGATAAGCACATCTCCTAATTTTTTTGCTTTTTCAAGATAGGTTACATGGCCTGCATGAAGAATATCAAAACAGCCATTTGTAAATACAATTTTCTTTTTCTGTTTCTTCCAAATTGCAACTTGTTCCATCAAGTCTGTGAGCGAATGAATTTTTCTCTCTTGCTCAGAGTGCTGAGAGCTGAGTGTTTTTAAGAGGTCTTGGAGCGAAATAGGAATGGTACCTAATTTTCCAATCACTATGCCTGCAGCTACATTTGCAATATTAAGACAGTTTTCAATAGGCATCTTTGCGATCATACATGCTGCAAGAGTTGCAATAACGGTATCACCCGCTCCTGATACATCAAATACTTGTTGCTGATTTACAGCAGGCAAATTTTTAATGGTATTGCCTTGTATTAAATCAATACCTTCTTCACCTCTTGTCATAGCAATAAATTGCAAATTAAGAGATTTCTTTAATTTTAGAAGAGGGATTAAAAAGTTAGTATTTTTTGTGACATGAATATGGCAGGCTTCGATAGCTTCTTTTTTGTTTGGAGTAATCGCAGTCGCATTTTTATATTTATTGTAGTTAATACCTTTGGGGTCGACTAATACTGGTATTTTTTTTAATTTTGCAAGTTTAATAACGTTTTGACATAGCGCTTCACTTAAAACCCCTTTTGCATAGTCAGACAATATAACGATAGAAGGCTTCTTATTAAGAAGGATTGATATTTTTTTAATTAGCGGTTTCGAATCAATCAGCTCTGCTGATGCTTCTTGATCGATTCGCATCATTTGTTGGTGTTCGCCAATGATTCGTGTTTTTGTAGTTGTAGGATTTTTGTCTTTAACAATACCATCTACGCCAATGTGATTTTTTTTGAGGATCTCGAGTAACTTTTTGCCGTCTGCATCATGACCAATTTGACCAGCTAAAATTGTTTTGATGCCTAACTGAGCTAGATTTGCTGCAACATTTCCTGATCCACCAATACGATCAAATGATTCTTTCAATCTTACAACTGGAACAGGGGCTTCAGGCGAAATTCTTGAGACGCTACCAATTAAATAGCGATCTAACATTAAATCACCAATGACCAATGCCCAATGATTTTGTGAATTAAATTTATTTTTTATAATATCAATTTCGCTCATAGGTTATTCACCTTCATCGATGAGTTCGCAGAGAATATGTCCAATAAGAATATGCGCTTCTTGGATCCTTGCTGTTTCATTTGAGTCTATAACGATAGCGTGCGTTGATATTTTCTTGGTGAGTCCACCATCACCACCAGTTAAGCCAATTGTAATTGCACCTAAAGCATTTGCTTTTTCTAGCCCTTTAACAACGTTTTTACTATTACCTGATGTAGAAATACCAATCACCACATCATTTTTTAAACATAGCGCTTCGATTTGCCTTGAAAAAATATGCTCATAACCATAATCATTTGCAACAGCTGTAATAATCGATGTATCAGTCGTTAATGCAATAGCAGGTAAACCTTTACGTTCTTTTACGAATCGGCCTACAATTTCTGCAGCTATATGTTGACTGTCAGATGCGCTCCCGCCGTTTCCAAAAATAAGAACCTTGCCGCCCGAGTGAAGTATTTTTTTAATAAGACTCGCTACTTCACTTATCTGAGGAATGAGAGAGGTCGATTTTTGAATCGTATCTTGATGTTTTTTAAAGATAGATTCTATTTTTTTTAAATTTTCATTACTCATGCGTATGCATCACTTTTAGTTAGATAATTTATGGCGTAGTCCTTAACACCTTCTTCAATGGTAAGAAAAGGTTTTGTATATCCAGCATCTTTTAGTTTCTTTATCTTAGCTTCAGTAAAGTATTGGTATTTTCCTTTAAGATCCTTTGGCATATCAATATATTTAATCGTATTTAGATCGCCCTCAACACTTCTTACAAGAGACTCTGCAAGCGCTTTAAAGCTTGAAGCTTTTCCTGTACCTACATTATAGATACCTGAATGTTTTTTGTGGCTTAAAAAATGTAAAACAGCTGCTGCAGCATCTTTTACATAAACGAAGTCTCGTAATTGCATACCGTCTTTGAAGTCAGGGCGATCGCTTTTGAAAAGTTTTATTTCACCCTCTGTTTTAAGTTGATTAAAGGAATGAAACACAACACTTGCCATTCTATTTTTATGGTATTCATTTGGACCATAGACATTAAAAAATTTAAATCCACACCATTGAGGCGGTGTTTTTTCTTTTGCAAGGACTTGTTGTACCACCCATTGATCGAAAAATTGTTTTGAATAACCGTAAGCATTAAGAGGCCTGAGTTTACTTAGCTCTGATTCATTGTCATCATAGCCAAATTCTCCACCGCCATAAGTGGCTGCAGAACTTGCATAAAGAAAAGGTATGCCATGATCGCTTGCATAGCGCCATAAATTTTGGCTATAACGAATATTCTGATTTAAGAGCTTATTAAAATCAGTTTCGGTTGTAGCGCTGATAGCTCCCATATGAATAATGGCTTCGATTTCATGTTTTTTTTCAAGCCAAGGGAATAAATCGTCTTTATCAAGATAATCGATATAGCTTCTTTTGCTTAAATTATTCCATTGATCTGGATGCTGAATATCATCGACGATCATGATGTCTTTGCGATCAAGGATAGTATTCAGATGCCAAGCAATCACACTTCCAATCATGCCAGCACCACCAGTAAGTATTATCATAATGAGGCGTTATCTTTGAATAATTAAGATTGTCTTTTTTCTACCAGAGCAGCTCTTTTTTTGGTGATCGCCGAAAGTTGAGCTTCTTTTTTAGCTGTCCACTTATGATCAATCCAGCCTTCTAAATTCTCAAGAATTATACCTTGCATAGCAATGATCCAATCTGGATTGTCATTGAGCGCAGGTATGTAACTGAAGCTTTTGCCGCCATTACTTAAGAAAATATGTCGGCCTTCAATATTAATTTCTTCTAAGGTTTCTAAACAATCGCTTGAAAAGCCTGGGCAAATAACATGCACATTTTTTTCACCTTTTTTCCCTAGTTCAGCCATCACTTCCGCGTAATAAGGTTTTAGCCATTCAGCCCTTCCAAAACGCGACTGAAAGGACACCATATATTCGTTTTCTTTTAACTTTAAAGCCTCAGCAAGTAAGCGAGCTGTTTTATAACATTCACAATGGTATGGGTCGCCTTGCATTAAAGATTTTTTTGGAATGCCGTGGAAGCTCATTACTAGCTTTGAAGGTTTTCCATTTTTTTTCCAAAATTGCAGGATCGACGATTTAAGTGCACTGATATAAAGAGGGTGATCGTGATAATTTCTAATTGTTCTTATAGCAGGCACATTCCTCGTTTTAAGGAGAACACGCCATAGAGCATCCATAGCTGATGCGCTTGATGACGCTGCATATTGAGGATAGAGAGGAAGCAAAAGAATTTTAGTGCAATTTTTTTCTTTTAATTTTAAGACTGCACTTTTCATTGAAGGATTGCCGTAGGACATGCCCAACTCAATTTCAATCGGTTGAGCGATCGACTTTTTAATTTTCATAGTTAATGCTTTTGTTTGGTTTTTTGCATTAACTAAAAGGGGAGAGCCTTGTTTGGTCCAAACCTTCGCATATTTTTTTGCTGAACTTCCCGGCCTAAATACGAGAATGATGAAATGAAGAATCCAACACCAAATAAATCGCGGTATCTCGACTACTCTTCGATCCATAAGAAATTGTTGTAAATATTTTCTTACTGCATGTGTGCTAAGTGAATCAGGTGTTCCTAAGTTTGCAAGAATGATACCAATCTTAGGAGCATCACCATGTTGATATTTCGGTTCTTCAGTAAAGTAGTTCATTAATGTTGACTCAGCGCGTTAGAAAGAAGTTTAGCTGTGATATCGACGATAGGAATGACTCTTTCATAAGCCATTCTTGTAGGACCAATGACGCCGAGCGTACCTACAATTTCACCATCAGTTTCATAAGAGGAGGTGATAAGACTACATTCATCTAGAGATGAATAACCAGATTCGTTTCCAATAAAAATTTGGATGCCTTCTGCAAGCTGACTTTTATCGAGAAGCCTCATGAGTGCAGTGCGCTTTTCAAATATCTCAAAAATTTTTCTTAAGCCTGATATATTTTTTGCAAGCTCTTCTGATTGAATGAGATTGCTTTGGCCTGTAATAACAATAGATTCGCTCTCAGGGTAGATCACATCATTGCCGACTTCAATTGCTGCTGTCATCAGCTTAATCATATCAGCATGCATTCTAGATAATTCATCGACCAAAGTATCTTTGACTTTTGCAAAAGTATTGCCGCTGAAATTATGATTAAAATAATTAGCTGCCTCCACAAGATCATCATGACTATAATCTTTTTCTGTCATCACAATTCTGTTTTGAACATTGCCATCATTTGTGACAATAATGACAAGAATTTTTTTCTCAGATAAACCAATAAATTCAAGATGTTTAAATGTTGTTTTTTTGGCTTTAGGAATAAGGACAACGCCTGCAAAATGCGTCAGAGTGGATAAAATATCTGCTGCATTATTGATAATTTTTTTGTTATCACCAATATTCATTTGATTTTTTAATGAAGTAACAACATTGTCGTCCAGGGGTTTAACGGTAAGCAATGAATCCACAAAAAGTCGATAACCTAATTGCGTAGGAATTCTTCCGGCTGAGGTATGGGGGCTTGTAATAAAACCAAGATCTTCCAAGTCTTTCATGGTATTTCGAATAGAGGCAGGACTAAGGTCCAAGCCAGATGATTTAGAAAGCGTTCTAGACCCCACAGGCTGCCCATCATTAATGTGTTGCTCAATGAGGGTTTTTAAAAGAATTTGGGCACGTTTATCTAGCATCATTAAATAGAGTTATTCATATAAATCGATATGCTTTAAAATAGTCTGTAAAGCCTAAGTTTCAAGGTGTAATAAGGCATTCTAACACGCAGCAGTTTTGTAAATGAATGCCTATATACTAAGTTTTTCTTTATTAAATTGCTATATATTCTTTCGTCTTAAGTATGCTTTAATTCAATTATGGAAAGTCTCTTTAAATCAGTCGCAATTATTGGAAAATATGCAAGCGACAGTGAATCTTCTGACATTAAGTCGCAGCTTTTAGAGCTTGCTCAATATTTGACTCAGAAACAGATCAATATCTTTATTGAGGCCAAAACACATCAGTCCGGAAATTACCAAGCGTTTAAGTCGATCAATCTAGAGGATATTGGAAAGCAAGCCGATCTTGCGATCGTCGTGGGTGGTGATGGCACCATGCTTGGTGTTGCTAGATCTCTTGTAAATTTTGACATTCCATTAATAGGCATTAATCAAGGACGTTTTGGATTTTTAGCTGATTTAAATACAAGCAATATGCTCGAATCGATTGATGAAATATTTCAAGGCTCCTCTTACAAAGACAAAAGAATGCTCCTGAGTTCCAAAATTTTTAGAGGTTCGACATGTATCTATGAGTCGTTAGCGCTTAATGATGTTGTGGTTCGAAGTGGTTCTCGTTTAATTGAATTAGAAGTGTCGATTAACGGAAGTTTTGTCCATAAACAACGATCAGACGGACTCGTCGTATCAACTCCGACAGGGACAACTGCTTACGCACTTTCTGCAGGCGGACCCATCCTCCATCCTGAGTTAGAGGCGATATCCATTGTACCCATCAGTCCTCACACATTAAGTAACCGCCCTATTGCCGTGAATAGCAAAAGCATGATTGAAATTGATGTGGTAAATATGGATGAGTCTTACTTAAGCATTGATGGACAACTTAAAGTCCAGCTTGAGCTTCATGATCGCGTGGAAATTAAACGCGCAGAAAAAATGATTACACTCTTACATCCTAAAGATTATTGTTACTTCGAGATGCTAAGAAAAAAATTAAATTGGGGTTAATTTAAAACTATGTTGCTTAATTTATCTATTCTTGATTTTGTCATTGTTGACAAAATGAGCTTAGATTTTAAACCTGGTTTTTCGGCGCTAACAGGAGAAACAGGTGCCGGTAAATCCATTTTGATTGACGCATTATCCTTAGCGCTTGGCCAGCGAAATGAAGGTGGAGTCGTGAGGCTGCATCAAGATAAAGCAGATATCAGTGCAATCTTTGATATCCAAAATAATAATGAAGTGATTGACTGGCTGAAAGAAAACGAACTTGAATCCGACAATGCTGAGCTTATTTTAAGAAGAGTGATTCATGCAGATGGCAAATCAAGAGCTTTTATAAATGGTAAAGTATCAACACTCCAACAATTAAAGGAATTGGGAGAATCATTGGTCGATATCTACAGCCAAAACTCCCATCATTCGCTCTTAAAATTAAGTTCGCAAAGACAAATATTAGATAACTTTGGCGGTCACAGCGACCTTGCAGCAGAGGTATATCTTCTCTATCAAACCTGGCATAAGCTTCATATACAAAAAATTGAATATGAAAAGAATGCTCAAATTTATAGTGACGAGTTAGCAGAATTAAGAGATAAATTAAGAGAGTTAAAGCAATTTGCATTTACTTTAGCTGATTGGGAAACTTTGCAGCAAGATCACTCCATGATGTCTCATGGTAGCGAGCTCATTGAAAATATTAACTTTTGTATTGAAGTCTTGGAAAAAGACGACACAGCAATTTCGAATCGACTTCATTTAGTACAACAAAAAATTTCTCACTCGGTTGCTATTGATGAGAAATTAAAAGAATCTTCTGATCTGATGGATTCTATTTGTATTCAAACTCAAGAGTTGATTCGATCTCTTAATCGCTATTTGCAGAAAGTCGATTTAGATCCCGAAAGGCTAAAAGATATTGAGGCGCGGATTCAAGCTATCCATAATTTTGGAAGAAAGCATCGTATTAAGCCTGAAGAATTTGAAGCTACATTAATTAGTTGGCAAGCGCGCATGGATGAGCTTGAATCCTTTCAATCAGATGAAGGTATTGATGCAAAAGAAAAAGCAGCCCTTGAAGCATTCAATCAGAAAGCAGATCTATTAACTCAAGCGCGTAAAAAAGCAGCCGAGACTTTAGGCCAAAACATTACGGATGCTATGCAAAAATTATCTTTTAGTCACGGCCGTTTTGAGGTGAAATTAACCCCACAAGAACCATCTCTTCATGGACTAGAACAAATTGAATTTTTAGCAGCCCCTCATTTGGGCGCTGAAGCTAGACCTATTCATAAGGCAGCTTCAGGCGGAGAACTTTCTCGTTTAAGTCTTGCAATACGAGTTGCTTCCATCTCTAAAGCGAATGTACCTTGCATGATTTTTGATGAAGTCGATGTAGGAATTGGTGGCAGTGTGGCGGAAATTGTAGGTAAGCTTTTAAAAGAATTAGGTAGTCACGATCAAAGACAGGTTTTAGTGATTACGCATCTACCTCAGGTAGCGTCGCTCGCAGTGCATCATTACAAGGTCTCTAAAACGCAAGAAAATAATCAAACGCTGAGTCATATTCACTTAATGGATGAGAAGATGCGCGTTGATGAAATTGCTCGTATGTTAGGCGGTATATCGATTACGGATACAACGAGAGAACACGCTAAAGAAATGCTTCAGGCTTAAGCTTTGTTGGGGCAGGGATTTTTATTACATTCAGCATAGATATAAAGCGAATGCTCTTGAATAGTAAATCCTTTTTTAGTAGCAATTATTTTCTGTCTTTTTTCAATTTCGTCGTCACAGAATTCTTCTACATGCCCACATTGCATACATACAATATGATCGTGATGTTGAGAATCACTTAATTCAAACACAGCTTTATCGCTTTCAAAATGATGACGCAACAAAAGACCGGCCTGTTCAAATTGGGTTAATACTCGATACACAGTTGCAAGACCCACATCTTCACCAGATTTAATTAAGAGCTTATACACGTCTTCAGCAGAAAGATGCCTCGCTTCGCTGTGCTCAAAAAGACTTAAAATCTTAAGTCTGGGAAGCGTTGCTTTAAGCCCTGATTTTTTTAAATCTTTATGATCTTGTCCCATGGAATCACCCTAAAAATTACATCATGAAGCATTTTGAATACTGCCTAGCATGTTATATTAATACGCATTATGTTTAAAGTTATAAAAATGCGTATATTCCTGCTTGTTTTAAGTCTTTTACTCACCGCGTGCTCTTCTTCATTGCCCTCTATTAAGCCTTATAAAATGCCGATTCAACAAGGCAATTTAGTGACCTCAAAAATGATGATGCAATTAAAGCCAGGTATGACAAAAACACAGGTACGTTTTGTGATGGGGACGCCTCTAATCACAGATAGTTTTCATAAAGACCAATGGGATTATTTTTATCAAATGGAAAAAGATGGTTCGATCATTGAAAAAAGAAGAGTCATCCTGATGTTTGAAAAAGATTTACTTGCGAAGGTAAAGGGCGATGTCGTTCCGGCCTCTGGAGCTGCAGATAATGTAAATGAAGTACGTCGAGAAGTAGTGCCTGTAAAAAATAATGAGAACAATCAACCGCCGGCACAAAAAGAAAAAAGCATGCTTGATCGATTAAAATTTTGGGAAGATGATGACAAGCCATTAGAGAAAGTAATCCCTACTAAAAAAGAAGTGCCTGTAGAAGAAAGAAAACTTGTAGAGCCAGTGAAAGCAGCTGAGCCCGAGATGAAGAAACCTCAGGCGGAAGCAGTACCATCAAAGGTTGAAATGAAAAAAGAACCTGAGGTCAAAACCCCTGAGCCTACAAAAGTGGAAAATACGAAACCATTGCCTGTAGAAACTGATCCAAGTTACTTTGATTTAATGTTAGAAAAAATAGGATTCTAATCATATGAATAAAATAAATATTCTTATCGTAGGAGCCTCAGGCCGCATGGGCCAGAGCCTTATTCAAGAAATCTCTTTAGATAAAGAGCTAGTCCTTACAGCAGCAATTGATCATAAGTCGAGCGATAAATTAGGGCGTGACGCTGGCGAAACTATGGGAATAAAAACGGGCGTTAAAATTGATCATGACATTGAAAAAGTCATTTCATCTGCGGACGTGCTGATTGATTTTACGAGACCTGAAGCGAGTATGGGCTATTTGAAATTATGCGAAACACATCATGTGAAATACGTCATTGGTACGACTGGATTTTCAGATCAAGAAAAGAAAATGATCCTCGATACTTCAAAAAAAATACCTATTGTTTTTGCCCCCAACATGAGCGTGGGTGTTAATTTATTAATTTCACTTGTTGAAAAAGCAACTCAACTCTTGAAGGATGATTTTGATATTGAAATTATTGAAGCGCATCATCGACATAAAATTGATGCACCTTCAGGCACCGCCTTAAGATTAGGTGAGGCTGTTGCAAAAGCAAGCGGTAGAGATCTTAAAAAAGATGCGCAGTATGAGCGTTTTGGTAATACAGGCGAACGTAAGCAAACC
>Ga0209299_1000093_pt1 | contig 45136 bp, 70 predicted proteins | sample S_140806_MF_Meta_FD_187326 | JGI IMG/M metagenome (GOLD analysis project Ga0209299, IMG submission 187326) | Freshwater microbial communities from Lake Simoncouche, Canada to study carbon cycling - S_140806_MF_MetaG (SPAdes) (version 2) | ecosystem: Environmental > Aquatic > Freshwater > Lake ...
ATTGTGGGCTACCAGCCGTGCCACTGCGGGGTTTTCTTTTCGTGCGAAAAGTGTCCAATCATCAGAGAAACAACCACACTGCGGCCGGTTTTCCAACGCCACACCGGAACCATCGACTGGCATACAAAGCTGCACAGTTTGCTGGCCCGAATGGTGGCACAACAGGTGGGCGCGTTGAATCCAGACGGTGCTCAGGCATTGCCATGGACGCCAACGTTTCACGAGACGCGCGACATGCCGCATCAGACGGTCAATCATAAATAGTTATATTTATCTGATATGCCGTTTAAAATATTTCGCTTCCAATAATATGTACTAAAAATTTGTCTACGATTATAATTTATGTGGTGCGAGGCTTCTTGGATGGGCGGGAATCATCGTCGGCTAGGGGTCGCTTGCGGCGCTCCTCCGCGCAAGCTTGGCTGATTACATACGCTGTGTCCACATAATTGCCCCACACCGCAGAAAAAATGCCAAAGTACGCTTGGATGCGACGCTGCAGCTGCAGCTGCATCTCGTCGTTGGACGCAACGTCGACAAAGCGCACACCGTCACAGGCCAAAAGCCGCGCATGCACGCTGTGGAGTCGCCAAATGTCAACAAGCTCGTCCATAAAAAGATGAATGTGCCGTACTATCAGCGGAGCAATCAAGTCTTCTCCAATACGCATACGATTGTAGTGCCCCAGGATGTTCAGCCAGTAGCTCGTTGTAAATTTGAGGCTAGTGTCGCTCACTTCGACGCCGGCCCGCACAAAGCTTCGCTTCACAACCTCGGAAATCTGTGCAAAATTGAGGATGTGGCCTGCGACAAGGTACGTCGCTTGCTGGATGATGTTGATGAATTCGGTTGCAATCCTGCCCACCACGGTCTTTATCAGATCAGAGACTAGCGGAACAAACAGTGCAAGCTTGTCCAGATCAATGTCGCTGAACGACGTCTTGAGCGAGGACGCCATGCACCCAATCATCATCACCGAGTAGAGGCGGCTGGGTCCAAACCACGCGTCTGTGGTCAGCATCAAAAGTCGGACCCGTGCTTCAAATGGCTGGCTCGCCGCCGCCTTGAGCAGCGACGGTAGGGTGCTGTTCGTCTCGGCCCCGCTCATCGTGTCCACCAGCATCATGTGCATGTCGTTCAGCGGCACGCTAATCGACGTCAGCGCGTGAAATACGCCTCGGATGTTGGGGTGAAACGATGTCATGTTGAGGAGCGTCTCACCGTTCTGATACCTGTTACAAAAAGCAGCATTAGCACGGATACACACATGACCACCCTGAAACAAACTCGACAAGAGAGCGGAGAACGTGGAACTCGACAACCTCGCGGAATTTGTCTCCAAGCATACTGAGGATAAGCTTTTGCGTCGGTCCGTACGTGGATGGAGTCCATGACCGCTTGGTGATAAATTCACTGTTCCACTGCAGGCAACCAAAACGGTTAGAATACATAAATACACGTGAAAAAGAACACTACCTTGTGATGGATGATAAACACGACAGACTCCATGCGGTACACACAATGCTTCTTCTCAGCGGTATCCTGCGTGGAAGCCACCTCCATAATCATACCGGCACTTCGCGCCAATTCCTTGCCAAAGACAGTCGCTTGCTCAGAGCACTTGTCCGGAATGAGCTCTCCCAGCAGATACTCGACGGATGAATACATCACTGTCTGGAAAAAATGCAGCTTGGAGCCAACGCGAGACAGCGCGGCGTTTACATCATTCCGCCCAAGGTCCGCGCGAGACTTGAAAGTTGCAATCAGCGGCACCCCAAAGACATACAACGTCCCCAGATAGCGATAGATCTTGCTGAAAAACGTAGATGTCTCTGCCTTGATTGTCTCTTCAAACGGCGCCGCAACCGCCTTCCACCTTGCATCAAACGCTGCATACTGGTCGTACGTAAGACGCTCTGTTACGGGTGCGCGCCAAAAACAGCTCGCACAGGTTTGCATAATACGTTCGCGCGAGTGCGACGAGTATTCCTTGGTTTGCTCCGCAAGAGCAATCTGCAAGGACGCGTATAGCTCGATAAATCCGACCACAATCTCCTCTAGTGCCGCGCACACCACTTGGCGCTCTTCCTCGCTCTGCGGAGCCCGATGACCACGGATGATTTCGTCTGGCGCAGACACGGTGGTGATGCATTTCAGATAGGCCGGTGGCATGTTCTTCAAGATCGGATCAGCCTACATGCAAAAATACCAATTAGTTGCAGATGAACACAGTGCAACCACAAATATACCAGTTCGGCGTCGCTCGGTGGCATGCTGGCCCACACTCCCCACTTGGCCGCACTGTCAGGTAGCATGACTGTGGTTGGCAGCGTTGACTCTCCAGGCGTCACAAGTCCAAATGTCGTGCAGTGGTCAAAAATGCGCTGTGTGCATGGAAAGCACCCATGCGGCACCACGCCGGACAGAGACTTGGGCACCGCTGCAACACTACTGGATGCGTCGGCCATGGCGAAAATGAGGACAGGCGGAAACTCTACCTTTTAACTGGTGTAAATTCTAAGCACTTTCCGACCTCAACCCGGCTGCGACTACAAAAAAATTTCACCCGCTTGGGTAGGAATTCGGACGGACTTTTCCATCTCTTTAATTTATAAGAACAAGCCGACGGCGCGGCATGCTCATTCTCGGGGCGGAGGATGGAGGCTGACATTGCGGCGATACACTCGAGCGGATTGTCGCCCATGGTGGTTGCTGGCGTTTTTCGCCGCGAGTGTATCAATCAGATGGTTGACGAGCTTGGATGGAGGCGAGTTGGCCGTGGCGATACGACCAGAAACCTCAAAACTCGCGAGCCTACCGGTTTTGTGATTGACTGCTGCAACCACTTGTCGGACCGTGTGTGGCTGCAGGAAATGGTGAACCACATAACAACCATCCTATGGTGTCGGGTCATACTGGTGCTTCCGGATCACATGCCATATCCACCGCTGAAAGAATTTACTGTATTTCATCTGGACGCATAGAATAAACATTTTATCAACTTTATTTTTTGGCCCGCTGTTCGCGGATGTTTGCCACGCGTGTCTCGCGGGCAGAGAAGATCGGAGGAAACAGCAGTGCGTTGCTCGGGTGTTCCCATGTGGTGTTTTTGCCCGCGGGCCGAAATGTCGCGCGGCGGGAAAGGTGATTCTTTACGATCTGTGTCTTTTCCGGGTCGAGAAAAATATCTCGCAGCTCAAGAACGCGCGGGCTGGTGGCAGCAGCGTAGACGTTGTCGCCTTCATCGCAGAAAAATCGAAAGAGATGGTAGATGAGCAATGACTCCATCGGCGGAAACGGGCGGGACGGGCAGCTGGCGGCATCGGCAAGACCGTAAAGCAGGTCGTGTGCATACTGTCTTGCAAGGCAGTCTGGCACTGGCGAGGCAGCTTTGCCCGCTTCAATGGCGCGAATGACACCCTTGACGGTTTCGCGCAGGTGCCGGTCAAAGTCAGGCGGTGCAACCACGCAGAGGCGATATGCTATTTTGATAACGGTGCGGGAATCGCTTTGCGTCACTTCGCCTGTCGGTCGCTCGTCTGGGCTGGCAAGATACATGCGCTTTGTAAGGTTGTTGGTGCGCGGCAAATCAGACCGCGCCCGCGTCTGGTCAATGTTCCAGTCGAAAAGCGACTCTTTCATATTGGCAGCAAGATATTTCCGCCACCCAATTGTACCAAGGTTCCACATATTTATCTCTTCAAGCTCCATCTCGCCCGACGCCATTTATGAGCTTTCTTAAAAAATACATGGGCCACAAATCAACCGAGCAGAAATGAAAAAATGGCTGTATTGCGTGTCAAAAGCTGGAATCAAACATCACAATAGACCATCATAAAATCCCGGTTGTTGTACGCTATAAAGTACACGTACCCCGGCCGGTCCTTGCCCTCCTTCTTGAAGGGCATGTAGACTGCGCCTGATGGGTTGATCTTGATGTCCTGCAGGGCGCAGGTTTCCAGCATGCGGAACGCACGAATGCCGTCGACGCTCGGCATGTTGATGTAGTTGTGCTCGTACATGTGGATGTTCTTGATTCGGATCAAGTTCTGGGCGCCGAAAATGATGCGCAAGAGTTGCTGTGTTAAAAAATAGCAGGCATCCGGTGGGATGCCTGCCATTTCCGCCAGCTGATGTCTTGAAGTTGGCATTGGTTTGCTGTCCAATGCAATGCCGGTGGTCTTTGGATCACACTTGGCCAACTGCGCAGCAAATTCGGCCGCGTCCATCGCATCCCGGTCTGTAATGATGGCATTGATCATGCGACAGCGACACTTTGCTTGCTGCTCTGCAGGATCCTGCTCTGAATACGGAGGCGGCAACTCGTCGGCCATGGCAGACTGCGAATGCGGAAAAATCTACCAAATTTGAATTTATATGCTAACCGGGCAATTGCCCGGTTATTTTTATTCTGGAAAATTGCCCGGGTTATTTGTACAAATAATCGTAAAAGTACTCTAGAAAGATAAAATGTCGCCAAAGCTCGGCCGGCGGATGGCGCATCCGTTTTCGCCGCGCTGCAAGAATCAGCAACAGGATCTTCACAGCGGTTCCGCTCATGTCCCAGACTCGCGTGTCGGTGGCCGAGACAGAGACCATTATCTCGCCGTTGAATGAAAACGCACAGCTTTGAATGGTGCTGGAGTGGCTGCTCAAAATCTGTAGACATTCCCCTTTCTCCGCGCCCCACAGCCGCAGAGTATGATCGGCCGAGGCAGTGACCACCACATCGTCAGCAGTGGGACAGAAAGTACACGCTGTCACCGTATCAACGTGTCCCTTTAGCTCGCAATGAAGGCGCATAACTCCATGGCCCTGAATATAAACGTGTGCCACACGCAACACGGTGGCCACAGCAAACTTGTTCGACGGCGACACGTCAAAATCAGTCCAGTCCTGCAGCTCTGGAGCTTTGGCGGTACTTATAATTTCCTGAAATCTGACTCGCACAAACAGGTACTTGTGGTTGTAAAGCGCCGCTATCCGCGTGCCGTCGCGCGAAAATTTGCACTTGGTCACAGCGCCAGCTGGAAAATTAACCTGGCTCCCATATCGCACATCTTCAAGCACGCCATTAATGGGCGTCCACACGCCAGCCAGTCCGCTGAAAAATCCGGCATACAGCAAGCGAATTGCAGGATAAAAGCCACACCAAGTTGGGATATCGTTTGTTTGAATGTGCGTAAAGCCCGATACAAGGAAAGGAAAAGAGGCATCCGGCCGTGTCATAAAACGAATAGTCCGGTCCAGCGAAGAGGTGACAAGAACGGTGCACGCTGGGTCGTCAAAGTCAAATGCCGTGATTGGCAGCGTGTGTCTTGGGTCAGCAATCTGCACAAGCGTGCCAAAGAACGTGTCGTACAGATTGACGGTGCTGCCGTTGATGGTGCCAAACACCAAGCCAGAGTGTGTCAGCTTCACATTTCTGCCAACGATGCTGGTATGGGCGGCAACACACGCGGCATGCTGCATGGCGGAAAATGAGGGCGAAAGATTTTTTTTTATTGAAATCTATGACCGGGTAAATTACATTCTGCTGATAAAATCTGCAATGCGCTCGACCACGTCCACCGGGACGCGCGCATTGGCCTCCATCAGAAGCTGCACGTTGCGCATGTCATCAAACAGCGCGCAGTACCTAAGCAGCTCCTCGTCCTCGGCGGCAGCAGTCTGCATGCGCGCGCGGACTTGTTCGTGAGAGCCCCTCGAGTCAAATCCCGGCACGCGAATGCGAAACTTGTCAATGACAAGCAGGTAGGCAATGCTGGACTGCTCCTTCAAAAATGCTCGCTTGTCCGCGTCAGCCATCCCAAAAAGAGCGGAAACGGGAAATGAGCTGGCCAAGTCTAAACCGGGAAGGTTCATTTTCGGCCCTCGGGATGCCGCGCAAGTCGAAGAAAAAAGGGACATTTATTCCGTTCCCGGCTGATGGCTTGGGGTTTAAAATCAAAGGCAACGACGAACAAGACACGTTTCTGACTTCGCTGCTACACACGCCCGAGTGGGAGGACGACTCGAACCCGAATCGGGGGCTGGGCGAGGTGCTGATGATCCAGCGAATCATCATTGAGGTGATCCAGAACAAACGGCGCAAGGAGCAGAGCGAGGACACTACCATCCCAGAGATTATTGCGCACGCACCGTTTCTGGCCGCAACGCCGCGCAAGGTGGAACAGGCGCTGCGGCTGCTGCAGCGCGACGAGCTGATGATGGCTGGTGCGCGCGGCATTTGGTGCTGGAACATATTGCACGAGCCAGACAGTGTCATGCTGCGGTATCTGCCGGGCAAGGAGCGCCAGCAGCTGCGCGAACAACTTGCTAAGCTTGCACCACTTCTCAAGTGAAGATTCTGTAATACAAGGATTTACTTCCCCACAAACTTGAGTAGAAATAAAAGATCGTCCCCTGACAGGGTTTGTCCAATGCGTTGCAGCCGTTCAATGTCTGCGCGTCTCTGCCAGTGCTCCAGACTTTCAAAGACGGTGGGCTTGAGCACAGACACAATCCGCATGAATGCTTGCTTGCTGGCCGAGTATGTCTTCATCACGGCCTCCGCGGCACTCTTTGTCTTGAAAGTGAACAGAACGGTCGTGGTCGCCTGAAACCCGCTTTCGTCGTGCTCCTGCAGCTGGTACTCGTACTCGATGGCCGGCAATGCCATGGTGAAAATGCAGATTTTCCCGGTCAAACTTTTATAAAATATATTTTGTCAGAAATGGTTTATTTTCCGTCTTGCTTCAGAAGATGGATGAGATCACCCGCGCACGACTTGCCATGGAGGAGACTGCGCGTCTGCTCACATCAGTTGCGCCATACACATCTGCTCGACAGCACTTTGGGGCGCTGGTGATGATTTACGGCAGAATCATTGCAAAGTTTGCCAGCATTACTGAGAGTGTAGTCACCGATGTGGCGGCCAGCGAGGAAGAAGGAGAGGAGGAGGACACGCAGTGGAAGGCAAACGACAACTCTCGTTTGAGTATCATGTGATTGGCGGGGTGAATTGGGCGATGATGCACTTTAATTACACCATGTAAACCATCATTTAACTAAACTTTGGAACATAAGAAGGCGTGTATGACACGTCGGGATTGAATTTTTCGGCCACCGTAAAGAGGTACGTATCAGGGCTTGTTTTCCCAAACACTCGGCGGCCCTTTTCCACGTGAAACCGGCGCTTGGCTGCGCCCGGGTTAAGCTGGAGAGTGCCGGAAACACAGGGAGTGACCTCGAGCAAATTTTTATCCACTCTCCGCGCGACAGCAAATGACCAGTCGTATCCGCCGTGAGTCTTGGGCGTTCCGATGGCAATGATATCGTTGACTTTTATGTGGTTCCAAGGCGCGTGCGACATGGCGAGCAGAATGAAAATGGTCTGAATAAATACCAGTTTGGTATATTATATTATTTACCAGATATGTTTGACCTAAATATGATAAAAAATATGCGATAATTGTTGCCATGGAAAGCACACTGCTGCGCAATCACGATCTTGCGCTTGCACTTGTTCGGCTGTGGAAAGCGCATGATGCGGGTCACGAGCTCAAAGATACACCCGAGAGTCAAAAAAAAGAACCTGCAAAGTACCGCCCCAATCCAGACGCAAAATATAAACTCTACATTACAAATCCAGCCGGTAATCAGCAAAAAATAGCATCGATTATACCACAACTACGCCAAGAATTCAAGACAGTTGGCATTTCACTGCATGAAGCTGATAGTGTTACAAACAACGCTATTGTGTTGGTTCCGTACATAGTTTTTGCATTAGGACTGCCACAATTACATGATAGTATTCGAGACCAGGTTAAGCCGTTTAAAGAAATGAACTGCACGGTTGTGCTTTTTGGTCTGAAACCAGCTTCATTTGGGTATGAGTCTGCGCTTGAAACTTTCAAAGTCAAGGACAAGCTAGACCAGTTCAACGAATTCGATAACTACTTTGAGATTTGGTATACCCCTAACACTAAAGATGTTTTGAGTGACGCTTTCAAAGAACAAAACTTGGTTGTGTTGAATAAGATTATGCGTTTGCTTGCCACCATGAAAAATAACACAATACACTATTTTTCTTTGTCAACACCGTCCATCATCACAAGTAACTTTTGAGCGTAGACTACCGCGTCCATCAGCTCTTCCTGCAGATGCTGCAGCCACTGCTTGCGTGTCAAATTGGTCCGATCCATCGTTGTGCCGTACTTTTGATGTCCGGCTTTGGCACGCTCGGCAAACTTATCGATCACGGCCTGCACAACCGAATCTTGCTCCATCTCCACGGCGGAAATGAGCATTATCACTGCAGCATGAATCGCTGCAAGGTCTGCCGCCAGAACAGCGAGTCAAAGTTTTACACGTGTGAGCCATTCACGTGCAAGTGCACATCATGCCACTATTATCCGGACGGTGTGCTTGGCACGTGCAATCCGGCCCGTCCATGCCCCGAATGCAAAAAGCTGCTGGCCCCACACGTACGTGAACAGATGTATGCATTATTTTTATGTTAACACGTGTTATAGGCGTGGAATGGAAGCCGCGGCGACCTGAACAACTTTGAGTGGATGTGGTGCGGCAAAACAGACTGCAACCATACTCCCTGTGCGCTTATCTTCAACGGCACATGCAAGACGCTTCACGAGGCGGTTATTATGAGCAAGACCATTTAATGATTTGATTCATTACACGGGTTATTTTCCCGCACTCCGTCACTGTCCCAGATGTACTTTATCGCCTCACCCATGCAAAAAGTTCCACCTGCAGTGCCCTTGGATGTGGTCCCCAGCAGCTCGCCAAGTGCGCGGTACTTTGTTGCGCGCGCCTGACGCAGCACCTGCGAGCCGCAAAACGCGACAATCACGCCAGTTCCGTCAAAGCGAACCATGCGTACGTGGACAACCTGCTTGCGGGGCATGGTGAAAATGACATAAAATCTGTATTCACTCAATCTCAAGTCCCCATCCCTCACATCTAAAATACGGTCGCTCCGGACACTCTAAACTCCACGTCCCATCTTCCGGATAAACCCACAGTCGAAATACATTCTCCTCGCGTCGCGTTCGGCGGGTTCCAGGCATGCCGGGCACCAGGATCCATCCAAGGCCAAGATACAGATTTGAGTCGCTGTAGATCATGGCAGGTCCGAGGGAGATGGGGACAGAGATTCGTGTTTTGGTCCTGTGCTGTGTTAGTGTAAAAACACCCTGGCACACTGATGCAGACGGCATGCAGTGTCTGTAGACTGCAGGCAAGTCCACCCCATCCCTGAGAACAACACCCTTTTGCAGGCAGAAATTATTAATTGGGCATTTGTGCTCCATGGCAAAAAGAATGAAAATGAGAGCAGAAAAGTCAACTTTATTTTTTGCTAAGCACAATAAAATACGGGTGTTCCAGAGCATTTGTGTCTTCTCATCCAGAACTCAAAATCACATCGTCCGCATGTGACACACAGCGCCATGTTCGCCGCCTTTACGATTGCGTGCAGCTCGGCCGTGTCGAGCTCAAACTTGTACTTGTGGGTGTATTTAAACGCACGTCGGAGGCTGGCGGCAATCTTTGACTCGTTCCATTTGGAGCATCCCTTCTCGAGGTCCTTGAGATCGGGTAACGCGTTACACCTGTACTTGATGCTCGTTCCGCACAAGGGATGTGTAACTCGCTGACGTGGCACAGTGTACGCCACCATGGCGTGTGGGACGTCAAACCGGTCAAAAAGCTTTTCCAGCGTGTAGTTTACAACAGTGCCGCGACACTCATTGTCAGTGCAGAAAACATTGTTGCATGGCTGCCGAAACGAGATGAACTGGATGTTCCCCAAAAATGGAACCACGTAAGTGTCCACAATAAACTCGGATGGATACAGCTCGTGACAGACAAACTCGGTCGAGACCGGGTACTCGTTCTCAAGAATCTCCGGCATACTCTCTTCTAATTTCAGGGCGGCGTTGAGCTGGAAAATATCCACGTCGCTGAAACGCCCGCTCTCGGCAAGCGATGGAATCGCCGCGCTGCCCGAAAGCGCCAGGCCACCATGCGCAGCCGCAACCCACTGGTCGGCAACAAGCAGCAGACGCTTACGCCGTATGCACTTCTCAGCATCTGCGGCTGCAACCACGGACGGATAAGCCCGGCGCATGGCCCGGACAAATCCATCAATGTCTGAATCGTAGGGCAAAAACAGCAGAATGTAGATGATGATTTCGGCCGGCAGCAGGGTAGTTTCGATCGCCGGCATTGTGAAAATGCGCCAATTTCTCAAAAACTTGGTTTATTTCTTTGACAAATCGATCAAGCTACAATTAAATTTTGCAACCTCGATACACCGGTCAAACCCTCGATTCAAATCGCACTCAACCTCGCTGAAAAAGTCAATGCTTTCATTGCACCTTGTTGGCCGAAACAGATGGTCGTGTACCACTTTTAGGGTCATGTTGGCTGGGCACGACTCGAGGACAACGGCAAATCGAAGCGCGTAGAAAAGTGGTATCAGCATCAGAACAACTCCGATACAGAATCTAGCAATCTCCTCCTGCTCGTTCGTCATGTAGTAGCTGGCAACAATCCACGCAATAATCCAGCACTGGCCACACTCTCGCGGCGTTGTTTTCTCGCTGCACTGCACCATCAGTGCAAGCGCGATGATCAGCAGCAGCGGGATGCTTTTGACGCATCGGGCAACTAGCCGGCAAACAACACGGGTGCACCGCATGACGGGAAATGAGGCGAGAAAATGACTTAGTACGGCCACGCAATTATTCTTACCGGGTAATTACTTTAGGAAACACAAGGTTATAGGAAGAAATATTACGCCACAATCTCCCTCTCATGGGTGGGTGCTGCTTCCGGGCCAAGTCAGAGTGGACAAGATTCCAGAACTCTGTACCAGAGTGCCCTTGACCAGCAAACTACATTCCATCCGCGGGACAAAAGACACGTTTCCATCAAGACATGGCGCAATTTTACAGCGATATGACTCGATGGACCAGAGACAGTCTGAGTGCACAGCACTTCACTGAACTAGCGGAGTTTTATAAAAACCAATTGCCTGTGAGACAGAACCTGCCACCTGTGGACGGCACTCCGCCCTCTTACACAGACACCAGGCTGCGCAACGGCATTGAGAAGGTCATTGAGCGTTCATCTGTCCTATGATAAATTACATCCAATTTTGTCTGCAATTACACAGATCTTACCAAACGCCAGCATATGACATTGAAGAACAGAGAAATACACTGGGATGGAGTCGCGTCTGCTACGCGCAGGCATATATCCAGAGTGGTATGCTGGTTACATCTCAGTTTCTGATACACACGACAAGAGCCCGAATCAGACAGACGCCGATGACCCGCAAGTCGATGAGCTCTTAAACGCCATGAACATTGTAAGTGCATAGTACATTATATAAATTGCTACTAATTTGAGCCGCAGCGATGAAAAGGGTACCCTTTTTATTCTAGAATAGTACCGGATAAGCGCGCATGTCCAAGATGCAGAAAAAGTGGAATTATCAGCATTGCAATCGTTGATAAAGACAAGACATGTTGCACGTGTCCAAAATGCAACTGTATATTTTGCCCTGCTTGCCTACGAGAGGCCAAACTTGAACCGCATTACATGTGCGGAAGAACCGTGCCAAAAATTGAGCCCGTTAACCCCGTCGGGATATTCAAGCCGCCACCCGAATTCAAACTATCGTCTGCAGATATTATTAACGAGCCGACAGAACTTCTCAGTATTAGACTTACTTGCGTTCATGCAGCGGTTGTCCAGTCCATTATAGCCGGTGCACGGTTTGCCAAAGTACGACCTCATCAAATGCTGTATTACGAGGGTCTTTTGTGGAACTTTGGCTGCACTGGAAAACTTGATGTCGATGATGTCGAAGCAGCTTTAGGGTATAAAATTGCAGGTTCTGACTCGATCCATTCCTACTGTGAGCGGTTGTCAGGCCACACAAACCAAAGACCCGCCGACCGCCAAAGCTGGCTTGCAGAGATATTTGGCGCTTTTGCGTTCAACAACTACGAAATGTATACAAGCGTCCATGCTGAGCATTATAAGGGCATTACATGTGTATCACGCATTAGCCAATGTAATCACGCCGTTTCTAGAAGCCCTCTTCAAGCGATTCTTTTCACTGTAACGCGCGATGAAACGGATATGGATTTGGGTGATCTAGACAATGTCAGTCTAAACCCCTATTTACCAGGTACTAATATGACAGAACCGACTCGATACGTGGTGGTGAGCATTTCATACGGCATGCTATCTTCGTCTGCAGAGGGTATCGGGCATGCGCTGTGTTACATCAGAACTCCAGCGAATATCTGGTATTGTCGCGATAGTACAAAAGCGCAGAAACTACCACAGGTAGTACTCAAGCCCGAGTTAACGAATGCACATATCACCACAATGTGGATACTTGCGCGGGCAGATCTTGTTCCGTGGCTTAAAAAGGATAAATCTCTAGCCTAGATTTTTATTTTTGCCGCTGTATAAAAAATACACGTCAGTTTCCGTCTCAATGGCAGCCATGTCGCACGAGGAGTGGGTCGCTGCCCTGTTTGGAGAAGAAGATGAAGAGAATCATGCTGACAACAGTGTTGGCTCCCGGGACATGGGGGGCAACAACGCTGGCACCCAGGACATCGGGCCAACACCCGCGGAATCCGTGAATCCGAGACAGGATCTGGTGCGTCTTGCACACGATCTCCACATTGATCCGACCACGAACGAGCCAATCCCGACCTATCAACAGCGAACTGCAAGCCGCTGGGGTCAGGGCTGCCCCAAGCCCGCAATTGCCATGTTGCTGTGGGAGAAGGCGCGCAGTCTGCCGGAGAACACGCCGTTTGACACCTCTCTCAAGCAAGGCGATGTCGGTCGCACCATTGCGTTTCCCGTCTACAAGAACCACAAGCCAAACGGCCTTCGCGAGGGCGTTATCAAGAAACTCACGTTTTCCAAGGGCACGATAAAGGTGGATTTTGCCGACTACAACGTACTGACGCTGGACTCTTCAAGTGCGTATCTCGTATTTTAGGAATAAACCAGTTTTATTGTCAAAACATCACATATTACACAGAAAGAGCAACCAAACTTCCACCCACACCCCATTGCAAAAACAGACAAGAGGAATGCAGCGCACCACATTCGGGCTGAAAATGAGAGCTGCCCGGCATTCTTTTTCGGTCATTTCCGCTTCCCGGTGGACCGATGGCGGATGCTACACCTGACTGCGTGTCTCCGCCGATCATACCGACCGATGTGCTGGCGCGAAATGCTATTATCGGCGGTCAGATTGCCAAGGCAGCCGCGCGTCGGGCCGCATTCGAGCTGGCGGACGCCGGCTCGCCTGGCCTACTGCTACGGGATGACACCGCACTTTCCAACATGATCTACGCCGTCATGCTTGCTGCGCTCAAGACTACAAACGAGGAGCCGGCTGTTTTGCCGATGCTGGCTCACTATCATTCCGAGCCACCGACAATCTTACGAGATGAGCCCAAGGACGCCGTGTCAGAGGGCAGCACCATCCTGTGCAGCGACCCGAATCTCAACAGTGTTCTTTTTGCTGCAAAGCCCGAATTGCACACCTGCCGGCGATTCTGGCTGCGCTCAGATCATGCAGGGGTGTGGACGCTGATTGGGTACAAATGACATGTATTTTCATGAAAATACACACACATACAAACTAAAAGTTGTCTAGATTTGGCGGAACCGTGTCAGACGGAACAGCAGTTGCCACCTGTGCAAGGTGTGGCGGCACCCACTCGCAGCTCGCTGTGCGCTTTTCAATAAGATCAGGCGAGGGCACAGTCACACCGACAGGATTCACCGCAGTGACAAGAATCGCCTCGTGTGCGCCTGCGTCATACAGGTAGGTAGCAAACCGATACACGTCAATGTAGTCATTCTTCTGTGGCAAGTGCCACAGCTCGTCGCCGCAGTCGTCGTGGATCGACTTGGTCGCCGACGGTGTTCGTCCGCGCACCACGGTGTGATTTGCCAGCGCGGAGGGGCGATCAGAGAGCCCCTCTTTGATCTGGAGAAGCAGCTCGGTCGGGTTGATCAAGCTGACCAGCCGAAATTTCGATCCGACTGCCAGAAGAAAATAATCCAGATGGCCGCTTTTTATCTTGACGTGATACACATGGCGATGAGTGTGAGATGTCTCGTCGGTCGAGTGTCCAAGCTGGTAGTTTGGGGCCACGTACATGGCGCCAATGTCCAGCAGCCTGCGAGAATCACCGCCGCTTGCCATGGAAAGATGGAAATGACCGGAAAATATGTATTACGATAAAATCTCAATTGAGCTTAAATTTCATGACATGGTGGCAAGCGCTCAGCAAAATCGCCGTCGCGTAAATTGAAATGGTAAAACCCCGGCGAGTAGCCAATATCAGCAGCCGGAGAAGCACGCATCCAGGGTGTAGTGTCCGCAGAATGTCAATATCGACAAGATTGCGAGAATCCGAATGGTAGTAGACCAGCCTCCCCTCAACGCCAGCAAGACACCACGGCTCGCCCTCATTTAATACGGTGTTGCCGACAGCGCATTCTACCACGGGATATGATTCAAACAAGCGCTCGATCCGAAATACCACATTCATACAGTTGAATATCGATAAAATATCAGTCATGCGCAAGTACTGCACTGGAATCTCAAGCGGGATGTCATATGAAACGCATGCTTCTATATCAATCCGCCTCAGCCGAGCAGACGGCACTGGTAGCGGGCGCGTCATGTGACATCCCGCGAGCGTAAAAAACAGAAGAGAAGCAGGAAGTGGTCCAGCAGGCACGCACGACGATGCATCCGAAATTGACAGGTTCATAATACTATCAGGCAGATTTATGTTTTCGTGCGATAAGCTTCTGCACAAGGCAATGTGAAGTCGACGGAGCTGCCGAGGCAGATTCGCCAGGCTGCGCAGGCGCGGACAGTTGGCCACGCCAAGATACGTCAAAGACTGGAGCGTTTCCAACCCGTCCAAATGGGTTACCTGGTTGCAGGCGTGAAGAAAAAGATTTCTCAAATGGGTGTACGCGCTCATGTCCATCCTCGGGCCATTGGTATGAGAAATCATCATAGTGGTGTCAGGCGTCCATTCCGGACTGCTGTCGTCGTCCTCCATTGCGAATATGGCACGAAAAAACCGCCATTTTCGGTTTCACGGAGGCCCAGGATGTTTCCGGAGCTGGTGACGATTCTGCTGTTTGCCACGTACGTTGCTTCGATCGTGGAGGTGGCTTCATTATACTACAAGAACGCCGTTGCTACTCATGGATACGCCATCGCGGGGGTGGGATGCACAATGATTGTGATCCTCAAGCCGATTGCACTTGCGTGTCTGTTTCTGGGGCGGTTCCTGTTTTGGCTTATGGGCAAGGAGCTAAAATCATACACGTTTCGGTTTGAACAAGATGGCGCTTTCTCGGTGGGGTTTCGGTACGAACCAGCAGAAGAGGAAGAGGAAGTTGATGATGAGGGTAATGCGGGTCCAAAATAAAACATGTATTATTACAGCGACTGTGTCCCCCCGAAATTGGTCCAGGCCAGCATGGACTTTGCCGTAAACGATAACGCCACAAACATGTATTCCCCCCAAATGTAGCTTTTCCACCACCCAATCTCCCACTGCTGTAGAATCATGTTGACTGCAAACATCAGGTCCGTCGTAAACAGGCCGCCCATGATAAAATGCACAAAGAGCGGTGCGTCGTGTGCGCTGTAGCCATACGTAATGTAGATTACGGTCCAGCAGATGCAGTGCGGCACAAATCCCAGCAGGAACGGTACGATACTTTTGCGGTGTGGTCGGCCGCGTCGGCGTGTCGTCAGCATCTCCTGCACCAGTCCAAACATCATGGTGGATACGGTAAGGCCTGCGATAGACAGCAGCAGCTGCAGTGACATGACGCCAGCTAGCATGGCAATCATCACGTGCATCACCGACGCCGACACGCTGTATTCAATCCAGCGAAAGTAGTTGACTGATCTGCGCAGCTGCGCCTCGTACGTGCTGCGGAAGAACGTGGCAACGGCAAAGTGGTCGAGCGCTGCCAGCAGCAAAAACACTCCCGAGAGGTAGCCGACTTTGGCCGATCCGATTTCCGATATGGCCGGGCCATACAGCGTCATGTTGCCGCGGTGGTCATTGGTGTGATCAACGTGCACTGGCGATACGGCGTGCCGATCTGTCAGCGCAAATAGCGCGGCGGCGCTGACCGTGTGGTACGCCGCCGCACTGAGATTCAGCCAGCGCAGCCGCGAAAACGAATTGTCAGTCTTTGACATTTCTTTGTACCATCTATCTATCTTTTGCGCATATGTATTTGGTGAATCAATAGGTCAGCTTAAAGTCCGGCACAACTGGCAGCTGTACAACACGCTCCCCCTTTCGCACCTCCCAAATCTCCCCGTTCTCCGTCCACCCGCACAAGTGATTGCATTGTCGGGGATACCACACACTCAGCTTCATCGCCATCTCCATGGGCCACACAGTGTTTTTCAACAGCGTGTAGTCCTTGGACTGGGACCAGTATCGGTCCATCTCGGAAAGCACGGTACCCGGTTCCGAAAACAGAGTCGTGGTGCCAAAAAGTCCCTCTTTCGCGTAAATGCGTGTGCCCTGGTCATGCGGCGCGTACTGTCCGCGCGCACAAAAGCTGATGTGTGTCAGCGCCCCTTCTTTGTTGGGTGTCACGGGTATCAGTGTAATCGGAATGCCGACTGCTGCCCATTGGTGGGTCCAATGGGTCGGATCGTCCTCACCCAGAGCAACCGGCAGCAAAAACGCATGGGTCTCCCCCATGCTGAAAATGGCTAGGTAAAAATTACTCTGACATAAACGGGCAGACGATGTCCGAGATGGGTCAAACCGCTTTGCATCACGTCACAGTCCATTGCACGCGAGAGGGTATCAACACGCCGCTGAACTACTACAAAGACGACAAAAGCGATGACGAACTTATTGAATTTCTCGATTCGATTCCACCGTGCAAGGCATCCTTCACGCTCTACATCCTTTTCTCCGCGTACCACGGAGAGATTTGTAGAGACGATGGATATCTTGGCATCGAGGACATTCTAACGCAGTTTATTGCCAGCATCGACCCGTTGATCGAGCCTAACGTGTTTGACACGTTTTCCTGCAGCGAAGTGGAGATGGATGTTGACGAGTCGGATCCACGTATCCATATTATTATCACAAACTATTACGATAAAACATACAAAATTTTAAATAAATCTATACAGCTTGTGTACTGATTCTATGGGATATCATCTGCCATTAAACTGTAGGATGACGAGGCTGCTGCGTTGCAAATCTGAACTGCGATAACGGTTAATGCTACCCCAACCACCGAAACGACTGATGCCACAACAGTTGCGTGCGCTAAAGTATTGCTTTTACTGCGAGGCGCTGTCGTCGGTGGAGGCTCGGTTGCATCCTCAATGCATGTAAAGTTGTTAGCACCAAGTGTGTAGCCGGTGGGACAGCTGCAGGTGTAGTTGCCGTCTTCCCTGTTTGTGCAGGTGTGAGAGCAAAAGTGCAAGTCTAATGCGCACTCGTCGATGTACTCGCAGGGTGGGCAGGTTGGGACCACACAGTCAGGATCGTCATTGTCGCATATTGACATGGCACACCCGGTCATTCCTTGCGGGCACACGCAGAAGAAAGACCCAATCACATTCAGACAGTAAAAATTGGAACTGCATCGGACATTGTCATCCGCACACTCGTCAATGTCTTCACAGGTAAGACCGCTGCCCGTAAACCCGTTGTTACAGGCGCACGTAGCCGAGCCAGGCGTGTTTGCGCAAGTCGCATGAGGAGAGCACACGATCAGCTCCAGTCCGCACTCGTCAATGTCATCGCAGTCCGATACGCCGTTTCCCTCATAGCCGCGGTTGCAGGTGCACTCAAACATCTGCGGAGACGCCCCGTTGCTCACAAGCACGCAGGATGCAGAAACATTGCAGCCGCCAGTGTCTGTTTCGTTGTCACACGCGATAGGATTAATACACCCAGCAGGCGGGTGACCTGTGCCAATGTAGCCTTCGTTGCAACTGCAGGTAAACGTGCCGTTTGTATCGGTGCATGTTGCCAAACCATTGCAGTTATCATCTCCAGCGAGACACTCGTTGATATTGTCACACTGCGACCCGTTGCCCGTGTAGCCGGTATTACACGCACACGTGAAACTTCCGGCATTGTTGTTGCAGACGGCATGCACTGCGCACGTATCGGCATTGAGCGTGCACTCGTTCAGGTCCGTGCATCCAATCCCGCTTCCGTTGTAGCCAGTATTGCACGCACACGTGTAGCTCCCAACATTATTAAAGCAGGTCGCCCACGCATGACACGGCGACGCAGAACATTCGTTGATATCGGTACACACCATACCGCTGCCCGTGTGGCCCGTGTTGCACGCGCATGTATAACTGCCAATTTCGTTGGTGCAGACCGCATTGTAGTGACACGTGTGAAGAGATAATGTACACTCGTTTACGTCGGGGCACTCGCGGCCCGGCAGCGGGACACCCCAAATTTCAGAAAAACCGTCTAGGTTGCACGCGCACGTGTAGTTGCCAGCCGTGTTTGTGCAAAACGCATTAGGATCACACTCGTGTGTCCCGAGCAGACACTCATTCAAGTCGGCGCAGGCTGTTCCGTTCCCCGTGTACCCTGCATTACACACACACTCAAAACTGCCGGGCGTCAGTGTGCACGTCGCGTTCCCGTCGCATGTATCAGCGTTGATAAGACACAAGTTAAGAGTAGTTGGGGTTGTTGTTGCCGTCGTCGTGGCGGTGGTCGTCGGGGTGCTGGTTGGCGTCGAAGTCGGTGTACTTGTGGGCGTAGTCGTAGCTGTTGTGGTCGGCGTTGAAGTTGGTGTGCTTGTGGGAGTGGTCGTTGGCGTTGTTGCAATACCTGTTGTGGTTGGGGTGGATGTTGGAGTGGTAGTTGGGGTCGAAGTTGGGGTTGTGGTTGCCGTTGTCGTTGGTGTGCTTGTGGGAGTGGTCGTTGGCGTTGTTGCCATACCTGTTGTGGTTGGGGTGGATGTCGGCGTAGTAGTAAGAGTTGTTGTTGCTGATGTGGTAGGTGTCGAAGTTGGAGTCGTGGTTGGGGTGCTTGTTGCAGTGGTAGTTGGAGTCGAAGTTGGGGTTGTGGTTGCCGTTGTTGTAGGCGTCGATGTTGGAGTGGAAGTTGGTGTTGTGGTTGCGGTTGTGGTGGGAGTACTTGTTGCGGTTGTTGTAGGTGTTGTAGTTGGAGTCGTTGTGGCCGTTGTGGTGGGAGTGGAAGTTGGAGTAGTGGTATGAGTTGTTGTTGCCGTTGTTGTGGGTGTCGATGTTGGTGTTGTTGTTGCGGTTGTTGTTGGAGTGGAAGTAGGCGTGGTAGTTGGAGTCGATGTTGGTGTGGTTGTAGGGGTTGTTGTTGCTGATGTAGTAGGCGTTGAAGTAGGAGTTGTGGTTGCAGTAGTGGTAGGAGTAGACGTCGGTGTAGTAGTTGGTGTTGTAGTTTCAGTTGTTGTCGGTGTCGTGGTGGCTGTTGTTGTTGCGGTTGATGTTGGGGTGGTAGTCGGGGTGCTTGTTGGCGTTGAAGTAGGAGTAGTTGTAGGTGTTGTTGTGGCTGTCGTCGTTGGGGTGCTAGTAGGCGTGGTAGTTGGTGTTGTCGTAGGTGTCGTTGTAGCCGTGGTGGTCGGCGTTGTGGTTGCGGTTGTCGTTGGAGTCGATGTTGGTGTAGAAGTAGGTGTTGTCGTAGCCGTTGTGGTAGGAGTCGATGTAGCCGTTGTTGTTGGTGTAGAAGTAGGTGTTGTCGTTGCGGTTGTCGTTGGAGTTGTTGTAGGGGTGGTGGTTGCGGTTGTCGTTTGAGTTGATGTTGGTGTAGAAGTATGCGTTGTCGTAGCCGTTGTGGTAGGAGTCGATGTAGCCGTTGTTGTTGGTGTTGTGGTTGCGGTGGTGGTAGGAGTGGATGTCGGCGTGCTGGTTGGTGTTGAAGTCGGCGTAGATGTTGGTGTTGTAGTGGGTGTAGTTGTAGCTGTGGTGGTTGGAGTAGATGTCGGTGTGCTAGTCGGTGTTGAAGTTGGAGTTGTCGTAGCCGTAGTGGTTGGCGTTGTGGTTGCAGTTGTAGTGGGTGTCGATGTCGCAGTGGATGTCGGTGTTGTGGTAGGAGTACTGGTTGGAGTACTTGTGGGTGTTGTTGTTGCAGTAGTAGTCGGGGTACTTGTTGCCGTCGTTGTTGGAGTCGTAGTTGCTGTGGTTGTAGGTGTCGATGTTGGTGTCGTGGTAGCAGTTGTGGTTGGAGTAGAAGTTGCCGTCGTTGTTGGAGTCGTAGTTGCTGTTGTTGTAGGGGTGCTTGTGGCTGTTGTTGTAGGTGTCGATGTTGGTGTCGTGGTAGCAGTTGTGGTTGGAGTAGAAGTTGGTGTTGTTGTTGCTGTTGTTGTAGGGGTGCTTGTGGCTGTTGTTGTTGGAGTCGTGGTTGCCGTGGTTGTTGCCGTTGTAGTTGGGGTGCTTGTGGCTGTTGTGGTTGGAGTAGTAGTCGCTGTTGTTGTAGGTGTCGATGTTGGTGTCGTGGTAGCAGTTGTTGTGGCTGTCGTTGTTGGGGTTGAAGTTGGGGTAGAAGTTGGGGTGGTGGTAGCCGTGGTGGTAGCCGTGGTGGTTGGTGTTGTCGTGGCTGTTGTTGTTGGAGTCGTTGTGGGAGTGGTGGTTGCTGTGGTAGTTGCTGTTGTTGTGGGTGTGCTGGTTGGTGTAGAAGTTGGCGTACTCGTAGGGGTTGTTGTTGCCGTGGTCGTCGGCGTTGATGTAGGAGTTGTTGTTGGTGTGGTTGTTGGTGTGGTGGTAGCCGTCGTGGTTGGAGTTGAAGTTGGCGTACTCGTAGGGGTTGTTGTCGCCGTGGTTGTCGGTGTTGACGTCGGAGTTGTTGTTGGCGTGGTAGTTAGAGTCGTTGTTGGGGTGGACGTTGGTGTAGAAGTTGGTGTGGTGGTAGCCGTTGTGGTTGGAGTAGAAGTTGGCGTGGTGGTGGGTGTTGTCGTTGCCGTAGTTGTCGGTGTCGACGTGGGAGTTGTAGTCGGGGTTGTTGTCGGAGTTGTTGTTAAAACACACGCGAAGCTACCATCAGAGTTTACACATGGATGGCTTATGTTGCACGAGTCTAGCAGTTCATCGCACTCGTCAATATCCACACATGTGATGCCAGAGCCTGTGTATCCGACACTGCAGATGCACCAGAAACTCCCAAACGTATCAGTACAGTCGGCGTTCTCGCCGCAGGAGTGTGCTCCGGTGTTACACTCGTTGATCGTATCGCACGCAATATAGCCGTCGCCCTCAAATCCAACCAGACACTCGCATGTGTACGTGCCAGCCGGATAGTCGAAACACTGTGCATTTGAATGACATGCATGCGTGCCGGTTTCGCACTCGTTTGTGTCGGAACATGCATTTGTTCCAACGAGTGTAAACCCCATGTTGCAGCTGCACGTGAAGCTGCCGATTGTGTCAGTGCAGAACCCATTTGTATGATCACAGTCGTCTGATTCCTCAACACACTCGTTGTAGCTAACACACACTGGCGCGGTGCCCGTGTAGCCTGGGATGCAGTCTCCACACTCAAATGAGCCCAGCGTATCAGTGCAGCTGGCAAAGGTGCAAGTGTCGGTGTTTTGCTCGCACTCGTCAATGTTGGCGCAGTCCGCGCCGTCTCCAGTAAACCCAACTTTACAGAAGCAGGTAAAACTGCTTTGAGTATCAATGCAAGTCGCGTTGCTGTGGCAGCTGTGAACTCCAAGCGTGCATTCATTTATAGATGAGCAGTGGGTGCCGTTGCCCGTGTAGCCAGTGTTGCAGGCGCAGGTAAAGCTGCCCTCAATGTCCGTGCATGTCGCTTGCGCGTTGCAATTGTGCATGAAAAATATGCACTCATTTACCGTTTCGCAGTCAACACCAGTCCCAAGATATCCGTCGTTGCAAACGCAATTAAAACTACCTATAGTGTCTGAACACGTTGCGTGCGCGTTGCAGTTGTGTAGCATAGCTGGCACGCGCCGCCCACCATAGGGAGTGGTGCACTCGTTTGTGTTGACACATGTAATCTCATCTTGGATGTGGTAGCCTGTAACGCATGCACAGTAAAAACTGTCGCCGTTATCAGTGCAGATGGCAGACGAACCGCATGTGTGTGACCCGGTGGTGCATTCGTTGATGGCGTCGCAGTACGTGCCAGGGCCGGTGTATCCCACATTGCAGACACACGTAAACGAGCCGACGTTATTTCCACAGACAGCGTTGCTGCTACACGGCCCAGGCTCGCATTCGTCAATATCGACACACTCAACCACTCCATCGCCGCTGTAGCCTGTGTTACAAGTGCATTCAAAGCTTCCAGGCGTGTTGGTACAGGTTGCAGTCAGGTCGAGACAATCGTCTTCGTTGTCGGTGCATTCGTCAATGTCAATACAAGTCTCACCGTCGCCGGCAAATCCATTGGCACAATAGCACTCGAATCCAGGCGCGTTATCGTCACACAATCCGCCTACTACAGCACAGTTGTGTATACCCTCAAGACACTCGTTGATGTTGGTGCAAGAAACCCCGTTACCACTCCAGCCCGTATTACAGGCGCACGCAAAGCTGCCGTCCGTGTTGGTGCATGTTGCACGGCCAGCCCGACAGTTGTGAGTCCGAGCCGTGCATTCGTTGACATCGGTGGCGCCGCACAGCTGTGCCACAAGAAGAAGCACAGCGACCTGCCACATTTTGCTTTCACTTCGTGTAATCATGTTGCCATATAGGTACGCGTGTTTTTGTATTTTAATGAAGATAACCAGATAAAAAGTAAACATTTAGGCCCACTCGACGCCTCGCTTGGTCTGAAAATAAAAAATAAAGTTAAACAAATAAAACAAAGTGCAGTAGACTTACAAAAGTGTCGAGGAAGCGGCGAATCTGAATCTCCGTCATGCCGTTCTTTTCAAGGATCTGCGCCGTAATGTGTGGAATGTCCAGCATGCTGATGGCGCCCATCTCCTGCAGAAAGTCGACCATGCTCTTCTTGTTTGCGCCAATCTTCACGCGCACCAAGCCAGTGTCGGACAGAATGGCAAAAAGCTCCGGTTCAATGTCGCCGCGATCGACAGCAGGCGCCTTTGCTGGTGCAGACGTCTGCGCTGCGGTCGCGCGCAGCGGAGCCATGACGGCCGATGTAAGGTCAAGGGCCGGGCGCTTGGGGCTTTCGGCACGTGGTGGTGCGGCAACATCAACCTTGAGACGCTTGGGCTCTGGCATCTCTGGATCTGGCGCACTGCGCTTGCGCGTGTCCTTGATCTCCGTGTCCAGCTCATCTGTCATCGGCGGTGGCGTCGAAAACCGCCTGCTGTCAGGGCTCGTGCGGGGCAAGAGCGTAAAGGTGTCAGAGGCAATCTGAGTCGTGTCCAGAACAGCTCTCATCTGAATGCGGGCTGCGCCAAATGTCTTTGAGTTGAGAATCAAGCCAAAAAGCAGGCAATATGTTCCCGTCTCCTTGTTCTTTGTCAGTCTTGCCTTCATGTCAGAGCGAGACGGGATTGAGACCTTGACAGGAATCGCATTGTCCACTCCATTCACGTAAAAAAATAGAGTGTGACTGCCATCCTTGGTCTTGACTTGAAACCCATTCTGCTCTGAAAGCACCTCAACCGTGCAGTCACGGCGAGAAAAACACTCGAGCGCAGAGGACTCAAGTCCAAACTTGGTTCCAGTGGCTCTTTGCAGAATCGCAGACTTGAGCTCGATGATGCCCGGCATGATAGAAGGGCGGTTCTGGCTGGAATCAGGAAAAATCTCTATATAGTACTAGACCGGGAAATTTCCCGGTCAAATCCGGGCATTTTCCCGATTGAGTCCGGACATTTTCTAAATACAGGCAGACACTTTTTGAAATAGTCGACACAATCCGCGTTCATCATGTCAACGCGCAAGCGCAAGGAGAATAGCGGCGATTTGCCGCCGATGAAGCGCGCCAAACGGTCGGGTGAGGAGCCGATGAAGCGGGTGACTCGGTCGCGCTACGCGCCGCTCTACATGTTGCCACCCGAGGTGTGGCTCTTGGTGCTTGAGAGCGTGCCGCTTGCCGATTTTATTCGGTTTTTCATCGTGTTTTCAGGCATCTGCCAGTTCACCCGCAATCTAACGTGGGAGCACAGCTTCATTGATCTGTTTGTCAAGCGTTTTGATCTGATTTACAACGATGGGGCGAACCCCCGTCAGATCAGATGGACTGTTCCGGCCGAGCTGCACTGGCACGAACGCTACATGCGACGCGTGCAGGACCGCGCGTCTGCGCTGGCAAGGATCACAGATGAGCCAGAGTCCTTTTACACTGGCTCCTACCGTTCGCATCGCGTGGAGGACATTTTTGAGCCATTGTGCGACTTTATGCTCGAGGGATGCGGACGGCTCACGCGCATGCCGGCTGCACGACGTGCAGTCCATTATGCCGAGGTGATTGAACTTATACGAGATTTACCTAATACGCGAGAAACCTACAAGATTCTTGTGATGTGGAACGAGAGTAATTGCTCCCGTCAATTTATCATGATGCTGTTGGACGCGTTCATTGAGCACTACCCGCTTGCCTTTTTCCGCATACACGCGAGCCTATCGACGATGATGCGCATCGTGTCGCACCCGAAACTGGTTCTTGTACCCCACGGCGGTCTTGGGGATGTGTTGGATGTGATGAATTCATACATGGAACTTGACCCGGTCAATGTATTGCTGGACCGGTTCATTACGCCAGAGGTATAGAAATAAGAAAGGTACAATACAGTGTATCTAACTTGCTTTGTTTACAGTTTATGGCGGCGAACAACTACAGTTACATCAATCGGTTGGTGGGCTGGATAGCCTTGCTGTGCGTGAAGCGTTACAAGATCCCGACACGGAATGTGCAGCGACACATTCGAATGCTTGTCAATGTAATGAGATTGCCCGAGTAAATAAAATTATTTAAACCGATGTTTTCAGATCATTACATCATCTTTGTGTTGCGACGCGTACGGTTGGCCACGCAGTCAGCCTGTGGTTAAACGACAGACATGCTTGCGAAAATGTAGTATTTCATTCGGGTTTTATTTTTGTGAAAACAAATTTCCCGGTAAAATGTAAACTGCTTGCAGTTATTCTAATCATCGTCGTAATCGTCATTGTCAACCTGCACATTGTACATACGTGAGTAGCGGTAGACAATGTCGCGATGCGCCGTTTCGTACTCTTGCACGCTCAGGGACGGCGCCAGGCTCTTGAGCGCGTCAATGGCACTTGCGAGCGATTGTTTCGCGCGGAAATCACGCACATCATACACGCCAAAGAAGCCAGGGCAAAAAATGTAGCATAAGATAAGTGCAGCAACCGCGGTGATAAAAAAGCCCGAGAGGAATCCACCCACAAGGACAACGCCAACAAGAGTGGCACCAAACGGGGACATTGATCGCTGCTGATCCAACTCAGTCATCAGCGAGGCTTTCAGATTGTCGAGGTGAAATACACCCTGTTCGCCGTGAGTCCCCATGTTGGAAAATGCGGTTTTTATTTTCAATCAGATAAAAAATAGTCCGCTACTTCTTCTTCTTCATGCTGGGTGGTATGTTAAAGACCAGCTCGCCTCCCATTGCGCGCGTGACGTTCCACGGTTTGGCGTTTTCAATGAGGCACTTGACAAACCTGCAATTCAACGGGTATCAGCTGACCATACAAAGTTCAAGTTCAACCTACACCATGTCGTAGGTCTCGCGGAGATGAAACGCCTTCTCTTGAAAGCCTTTTTCAAACATGGCAAACGGACCCTTGATCCAGTACTCCATCTCCAAATCACGGTCGTCTGGCCATACCGCGTATCGCGGCTCAACTAGGCCAGACCCGATTTCCATGTCAGGCGGACATTTGAAATCGCCCCGAATCTCCTTGCCGGTGTATTCAAACACTTTGCGGATAAACTCGGTTGCAATTTGCAACTCGGTTGCAACTTTCAACTCGTCGGCGTTGCCCGCCATGGTCAGGGTTGAAAGTGATTTTGTATTTAAAACGGACAAAAGTTGAAAATGTATTATTTTCCCGGTTACTTTAGCGCTTCTCAATGCGGAGCGTGTCGGTGCCCGCATTGTAGGTCACAAGATACGGCTCTGAGTTGGCCGCCAGGTTGGGGACAAACCTGTGAAATTTCAATAAGTCAAAGGAGATAATAATTTTTAAAAAATACATACGCGTTTTTGATAATGGCGTTGGTGGGGGGATGTCCGCCCTGAACACCGGCCCGGATGGTTTCTCCAAAGCGCGGAATCTCGTAGACAAACGGAGTGGCTGGAAAGAACATGTATTTTTCCTTGGCAACAAGCTGCGGCCAGTTTTCCGGCCACTGGATGCCGCCGTAAAAGTTTTCGCCCGTGAAATGAAGAAGCTGCCGCATCCGCTCAGAGACAGTCTGCATCTCGACGGGGTTTGCCATCTCGGTGCAGCAAAGTGAAAATGAATATCAAACTGCTTTTTATTGATTAATAAAACATTACGCCAGAATTACTTTCCCATCAAAGTTGTCATCCGGCTTGATCTCTGCCGTCAGGATCAGAATGACCGGCGGCGAATGGTAAAACTTTACCACCACGTCCATCGGATGCAACCTGCCAACCGTCGTTGCAACCCGCCCAGTCGACATCTCTTTCATCAGGGCAATTGCGTCAGCGCGTATCTCCGAGGGAAGAGTGTCGAGGTCAAGCACAAAACCGAGAGGCGTGCGTCGGACACCAAGAACTGCCAATTGCCGTATGGTAGTCTCGATCATGTCTTCCTTTGAAGTGCACAGCTTGCCGTCGCCGAATTTACCGACATTCACCCACTGGTCGGACATTGCACATTCGTAGCTGGCTAGCCACGTCTTGCCAGCCTGTCGTCCGGCAACGCCAATGATCGTCCGACTCGGAAACGTGAATGCTTCCGCATCCGCCGATGTCCTGATTGATGTGATCCACGCCTGGTGAATCTTGGATATTTCCTGCCCAATTTTACGTTGCCATTCGTTGGGATCACCCTCAGGCATCGGCTCGGATCCCGGCCCAAAGGCGGGCCTAATCCACATGGCCATGACAGTGAAAATAAAAATAAACCCAATTTTAGCGCGCAGAAATTACCCGGTCGCAGCAGATAACAGATTGTATTTTCTGGCCGGCCATTTTCAGCGTGCCCTGAAATGCTCGCTGATCTGGTTATGAGCAGCGGCTCGACTGCCATTCGCGCGGTGTGCCGTCTCGGCATCTACGCCCTTGCCGCTGCATCGTTTGGCAGTGTTGCGGGCATCACCGCAGCCGTGATTGCAAACAAGAAGAAGGACAAGCGCGCCGTTCAGTTTTTTGAGACGGCCGACATCACGCTTTTGGACGGTCTGAAGCTGGTGGATGTGATCTGCGCGGTGATTATCTCTTCCAAGGCACCCATGGGCGAGCGGCTTGACAAGGAAAAGCTTTACCGTGCTGTCAGCCTGCTCAAGCCCACGGTCGAGGATCTTGTCCGCCTGTCGTATTCGTGCCATCTCACGTATGACCAGTGCATGGCCATTCTTCCGCATGTCGGCTTCCCGTCGACATTTGAGGCCTCCTCGATTGCAGAGGCGGCAAGCACCATGCACCCGGTGATGCGGCTGTGCTTCATGGGCTTTGCGTACGACAAGATTGTGCGAGAGCGGAGACTGACAAAGTTTTCTGTTGATTTTGGCGAGATTGGAAAGGCGGCGAGCTACTTTGCTGAAATAACAAAATCGTAGATTGCATCTTGAACGATTGAAAATACACTCATTTTCATTGTACTCATGGAGTCCAGCTGGTTTCGACAGTTTTACGATTGCTACACAAACGGGATCTACATTCAGTGCAAAGGGCCGTACGAAACTCCGGCCAAAACTGTCGAGGAGCGCAGATTTGGACGCGGCATTATCAGCAAGCTGGTGCCCGTGCACCCTTTTCTGCCGGTCAAGCTGCAGGTGTGGTGGCATTTTGCGAATGTTGGGGCGATAAGAATCGAACGTAGATTTACTGAAGTGTAATTATGATCACCAATACACACATCTAGTAACGGGGAGCCTTGATCCGACGCGCAACTTCGTATGGTGCGCTCAGATGACTGTCAAACTCGAGCACGCGCGCGCGCTCGTCGTCTATTCCGCACGGCAAGGCCGTCTGAAGCGGAAAGACTTTCCAGTCGTGCCGGGCCGCGTAGAACTTGTACTGCGTGGTATCACTCAGCGGCAAAAACCAGCTGTTGATTCGATCCTCGATGAATTCGCGTGGCATCAATTCGGCAATCACGTCGAATCGATAGCCGAGCAGCGTGCGTGCAAAAAACCGGCAAATGCCAAATGACATCCAGTATGTGCCGTAAAACGGGGTGCAGATGGTCACAAGAGTGAGCTGTTTGCACATGCCACGCAGCCGGCATTCCAGTCTGGCGGCAATCCGACCACCATTGGAGTTGCCGATCAACGAAACGGGTGCTTCCGGGTGCTCCGTGAGATACGCCTGGATAGGCGGGTAAAGCGCATCCACTGCTTCATCCAGCGAACAGTTGCCGCGGCGCAGCACGGCTGGACAGTACACGTCGTGCGTACGCCCAAGCTTGTCAATAAACGGCAGCATCTCCAGCGGTGTGCCGTTTAGACCGTGGATCAGTACAAGTAGTCGGCGTGGCTGCGGCGGTACCCGGTAGCTTCCCTCGTGGGCGTGCTTGCGGATTTGGTTGTTGTTGGAAACGGTCTGACCGCGCATAAGGTATCGCCATGTGTTCCATGTCCGTATGGCCAGCGCAACAAGCCAGCGCAGCCAGCTGCTGGTAGTGTCAAACATGACACCGAAAATAAGCCCATTCACCCACAGACGTAATGTTGGGTCTTGTATTCACAGATAATCACGTATACGACAAAAGGATCAAAGTGCTTGTTACGTAACACACTATACAGCATACAAAGATGCACGTAAGCAGGATCTCATTCACAAAATAGTCCTCGCTGAGCTGTGTAACCCAGCAGCGCGCAGTGCTGGGCGACTCTCGCACACAGGTCTGTGCCACATTAGCCAACAAGTGTGCCACGCCAAAAAGCACAAGCGCAAGAATCCACCGCATCTGCGGAAATGAGTAAACGATTGTTTATTATTACATGCCAATCTGAAAAAAATTATCGGGAAAAATGCCAAAAACTACAAAACTGTCAAAACGGAATCACAACCCATCTCCGACTTTTCCGGCAATGTCGACGACACTGGCCATGCAAACGCTCATTGAAGATCTCAAGACGGTTCGCCAGCGTGCGGACACTCGCATTTCGCAGTTTGGGCCGATCGATGATCTGATTAAGGAAGCCGCAGAAAACCACTTTGACGATTTCAAAGGCATCTACGATTTTCCACAAATGGCGCTGATTGTTCGGCTTGAGGAGATTGGACTGAGCGAGCTTGCCCAGCTTGTCAAGAACGGCAAGTACGACGGGACGCCCGACGCGGCGGACAAGGCAGGGATGCTAGATTTTTTGATGCGAAAGTGAATGGTTTCAATTAAACGAGCCTAATTGAATTCTAGTTGTTTGTAATATGGGAAGAGTCAAGAAAGTGTTGTACAAAAAAATGGCCGAGCCAGTGTACCAGCTTGTCAGCAAGGCGATTCCGTCTGGCAAAACCATGCCGTACACTGTCGGGCACTTCAAAACCTACAAGCTTGCCACAGAGGTGCAAGCCACGCGAGAGGACGGCGACGGCCTTTGCATTATCGAGGTCTTTCTGCCACATGTTTACGGCTCTATGACCGAATGGAAGGAAAGCCCTGAGATTGAACGCTACCGACATTTACGTGCGCGGATGACACGCGAGGAGGCCGAGTTGTTTGCAAAGTTTTTTTTAAATGCGGCTTGAACATATCGTTTATTCACTGATTACAAGATTTGCCAGCATAACCGTGCTCACAAACGACAGTAGCTCCTCGTGTGTCGCGGGCTTCTTCGGCTCCTTCAGCAGCATGTCGGTGGCAAGGTCGAGATCATCAAGCCTGCAGTCGGCGGTCACCAGCAGAAAAAGCTGGATAAACCGCAAGCGCACCGGATCGTCGGTCGACACAATGCACGCGCAAAAGTCAGCAATGCATTCGTCCAGCGAGCGCAGCTGCTTCAGAGAAGTGCAGACCCGATCGCGCCCAATCTCGCCCACCATATGCTTCCAGATGCACGCCGTGAACTGCTGTGGCCACAGTGTCACGTTCTGGAGCTTCAGACACATGATCTCAATCACCGCATTCATCATGCGGCCGTCCATCGTCAACTCGCCGGTAGGCAACACGCCTTTCTCGCCATCAAGCGGACCAAGCTGCTCGGCCATGTAGATAAAAAGAGAAACATGCTTCAACGCATGTCCTTGTGTCATCATCGCGCAGCGGTGATTGGCAAAAAGCGGCCGATTCTGAAGCGCAAGCGCCACCGCTTTGAGCGACATGTTGGAAAATGATAGAATGAAACATTTCAGCAGACAAAACGGGCCGACCGGGCAAAATTGGGCATTTCCTCTCTTTGAACCAAGTATGAATTGCTGCGGAGCGTGTGTTTACGGCACACTTGTACTGTCCCTCTTTACTGCCGGGCTTCACATAGCACTATTTCGACCAGAATGGAAAGCAGCGATAATTGGCTGTTTTGTTGGGTTTGTAGGAACTTGCATGTTCCCGGTTATCACTAGAATGATTTGCAGCAATCTGTGCCAAAAAGCACCGCCCGTCAATTACGAACTGGCTGAAATTGTGGACGAGGGGATTGAAATCTAATACACGTCATTTTCACAAACATGGCGGAAGCGCTCGATGCCTTGTGCCGCCTTTTGGCGCGGCGCGTCATCACCGTACATTATCCAAGAAACCGAGCTCTAACCAGCGAGCTGGATCTTATTGTGCGATGCCTGCGGGAACTTGTTGTCACGATACAAAAGGGCGGCAGCATCGACTACTTTGTCGCGCATCTGCTGTCTTTGACGGTACGACACACCATGAACCTGCGCGGCACCCAAGTTGGAGGTGCGGTCAAGCTGGAGCTGAATATCGACGCGCTGATCGTGAAAGGGGCACTTGAGACCACCGCCGAGCTCGCTGAATACCGCGAGCAAGTGCAGAATGCTCTTGACACGTACAATTCGCGTGTATTGGCATAGATAAATCTACATCACAATACAACATGGCGATTCTCGCTTCTGCCGTATGACTGACTCTCTGTAAGCAGCAAACTCGGCAGAGGCTCTTATGCGCCATGAAGGCCGCATGGAGCAAACGATTTCCAGGTCAGACGGCAGCACGGCCTCGTCGCTTGTGGAAACAAGGGAGGTATCGGGAAAGTAGGCCACCCAAAACAGATAATGTAACCGTCGAACGGCCACGGGACGTGAAAGCCCCGCTGCAACTGCCAGGTCAAGAATCTTTGTTGTCGGCGGAGAGTCCTTGTACTGCAGCAGCACGCCCGTGACGCTGGACTTTGAGTCAGCCATGTCTGGAAAATGAAAGAGCTGACTGTTCCAAAAGGATTTGCACGACCGGGGAATTTCTCATCTATAAATTACAGATCCGCCACCCACCGCATTATTTTCCTTCATCTCGTCAAGATGGCGACTGGCCCAGACACCGAAGAGCATTTTGCCGTGCTCTATCACCACGATCACTATGATGCCACAGACACGATTGTTGTGTTTGACAACGCCGCGGCTGCCAAACGGGCTGTCAACGAACATCCCAACAAGGCCTGGGTTACAAAGGCGATCCCACAGATCAAAGTTTGGTCCAGCTACGAGGAGTGGAAGGCGTACTACGACCGCGAGCAGACGAAGACGGCGGCAGCTTCTACGCGCCGCAAGCTGACGCAGGATGAACTTGCGGCGCTGCGGCGCGAGTTTACTCGCGCGTAACTTACACATGAAAGTTTTTTTAAAAAAATAAACCAATTTTTACCAAAAAGATGTGTGACTGTCAAATGGTGCAATGCCAATTTGTCTTGGACAGAAAAATAACATTTGTTGGAAAAGGCATTGCTTCGGACCATCACGTTGGACCAGGGGGGAATATTGCATTATTATGCACCAAAATGCTGACACGAGACAAAAAAAGAAGCGTGGCGGTCAAATGGTGCAATATCAGGGGGGGGGGCGTGAAGAAATTATCTTGTCTTCACAGTGAACATATTTGATAAGACATTGCTTCGGACCGTCACGGTTAACAAAGGGCAAATATTGCTGTATATCCGTCAACAATGATGACGCGAGCATTTCAAATCGTTATAGATTGAACTGCGATTTATTTTTAAAATGATTGTCAATTTAAAAATAGTGTAGTCACAACCCTTCCAATGCGGCCAGAAAATATGCAATGTCTTCCATGTTAATACTGGCAAACGTGATATCATCGTGTCCCACAATGTCACAGCACGTGTCTTCAGCCAGCTTGCTGCGCCGCAGTTGCCTGTCCGACCGTATAATCACAACGGGTCTTGGTGCAACATACTCTTCCTCCTCCTCGTCTTCCTCCTTGCACCTCTTTTGCCTTGCGTTCCGTCGGCGTCGTCTGCGTTCCTGCTCGGCATGCGTCTGCTGATTGTGAGGAGTGGTGATCTTGGCTCGCACAACAAAATTGCCGCGAGCCAGGATCGTGGCTGGGCTGCTGGTCCGCGCCAGAGTCATTGTCATGCGGGTCCCCACCGAGCTGGCGCCGTCAACAAAGAGCGTAAGCGTCACAACGCCTCCGCAGACCTTCGGCGCCGGTTTCTTGGGAAGTCGAATGGTCAGGTTGACATCCTCGCCAACAAACGACACCACGACAATGTAGGCAAGGTCGGAATCGTCGTCTTGCAGACGGAAGACAGTTTTGTCTGTCTGGACCACCGACATGCTTCTGACTGTCAAGTCGCACGGCAGGTAAAACAAAGTCGACCGATTCTTGTAAATAGCGTCGCGTTGTTCTTCCGTGCCGTGTGGAATAACGCTGCTGCCCATTGGAAGCGGGGTCTTGGACTCTTGCAAAATAGAAAGCTCCTCTGAGCCGCCACGCTGGCCTGACATTGCTGCGCAGTAAACGCCGGGAATGACCAAAAGGGTAAAAGATAAAATTCATGTTGATGCTACCGGGAAATTGCCCGACAAATCTTTTTTGGACCGGAAAATTGCCCAGTGTCCGCACTATCTACAGCAGTGTCATTTCCAGTGTTTGCTGCAATGGCTGCTTCCGAGCCGGTGCCTGAGCCAGTGCCGGAACTCATCAGGCACATCGAAGGATACCTGGAAAACGGGGTTCTTGTTCCGGGTACGGTCAGCGAGTTTGTGCGCCGGTATCGCGACATGCCGCTGCCCGAGCTGTTTGCCACCATCAATGCCGTGTTGGCCCACAGCGCGCCACTGGACCTACACGACAGGTGGCCATGGGAGCTGTGCCAGTCCGTTCTGGCCTGGCTGCATCTCCGCGACCGCTTTTTTGAGGCCAGCAGACGCAACGATCGAGAGGGCCGGTTTGTGCGCCGCGACGTTGTCCAGTTCCTGGCCGGCATGGAAAGCGAGATGGACATGCATTTTGTGATGTACCACGCGGGCATCACGTCCCGGGAAGATTTTGTCAACTGGGACATACAAGATTTTGATCTTTGGCCCCGGCTTGAACGCATTTTGCGCAATGATTTTCTTGTGCCTGGTCGGCAGCATCTTGTTCTACTTGTGACTGATTATTAATTAATTACAATGAGAACGTACTGGGCAGCGTGGATCTCTCGATCAACAGATTCATGAAGATCACAGGCGTGTCATACACGCATGTTGTCTACCAGCCGCTTGGCCATCAAATTGAGGCGGAGCAGGGCCTTTATCTTTATCGCCGAGATACGAGTCTCGGCGAAGACAACGGCACCGAGACAAAGATTTGTGTGAAGTGGTCGTAGAGGAAATTTATTTTTTTGATTCCGATTTTTAAAAATAAAAATAAAATCTACCCGTCATTTTCGCTCACATGGAGTTTACTGATTCGCCCGAGATTCTGCGCGAACTGCAGTGGGATGATTTTTGGATGCGTGTTGTTCGCGTGCTAAAACATCTTTACCGGATCTCGTGCTACATTGTGTTTGCATACACAGTCATTCTTCCGTACGGGAATATCTACATTGACCGGTGTTTTATTAGCCGCGCCTTTGAACCATGGTCCTGCTGGCACCTGCCGACTCACTCTTGGCTGCTGGCATGGGGCTACTGGGCGGCGCTGGCAGCCATGATTTTTCTACGATATGCCGTCCACTATGTTTGCACCCTGAGCATTGCGCGACTACACCGACTTGAGACAAAAATCAAAAAAGACGAAATGTAATAACAATATCACTTGTGTACTATTTTTCGATAAAATAAGAGATATGCCGAATCGGCCTCGCGTTCAGGAATTGTTTCGGGGTCTTTCTCTTCTTTTGATGTGCAGTCGTTTAAATACAGCCATTTTTTACGCATCACGGGATGTCTGCAATACGCGTAGTAGTGCCCGCCTGTAGCGAATCCAACATGGCATGCTATGCCTGTTAGTTCATACAACTCGTCTGGCAAATTGTCGTCGCCAAGAATCTTTCGGATGGATTGGGTTTTGAGTGTAAATCTGACCGAAAAGTTAAGCTTTAACGGGTGGCGGCCGGCAAACAGAAATTTTTTTATCATCACTATAGCAACGTGTGGAACAGTGTACAACCGCAATGTTTTCGTAGCTCGCACATATTTGTTGCAAGTACTGCAAAGGTACTTATTCTCATCATTCAATATTTCATCCAAGACATAACTTTGGTTGAATAAATCTACAAGACTTGTAGTCTCATTTTGTGGCAATCTGCCTCTAGATGGCTGGGTACGTGGTGGGTCTAATATAATAATATCTGTTCTATTGTATACGGAAAATTCTGTGTTGCAGTCAGGGCATCTTATTGAACTTTTGAAAATGCCAGCAAATAATTTGCTGTAAAAGTACGGGTCAGCCTGACTAAAAAGTGCTTGTTCCTCCCCAAGTTGATCCAGCAATGCGCTTAAAAATTCCTGCGTGTCTTGCACAACTGTACCACTCCATGCAGGATTTTTGCGTGTTTCACCCATGGTTTCTTTAAATGTATTGAAAAGCAATGCTTGGTAATATTGCTTTGCATTTTCAATCTCCTCACGTTCTTTATCATTCTTGGGGGGGTTAACATCATCAATTGGAGTTTCACCTATTTGCCAAATATTGCGTATCATATTGTAGAATGCGTCTGTGAGGTTCAGCCCACCCGTTTCACTATTTGGGTCCATTCTGGCGGCAAAAAAGTCTTTTCGTACATCTTCTTCTTGATCTAACAACACGAGTGCTGCTATCTCTGGGATGTGCGCAAAGCATTGCAGCGCAGTTGCCATGTAGCACGCGTTTCCCACGTTTATCAATCCTAATGATTGCTTTGGCGTATTGTTGTGTAGTGTTAACGCTTCTTGTACAGCCGGGGTGTCTTCGTTAAAAAAGGATCCGTCATCCGAGACGAGCTTTGCGTAGTGTTTCCCGCGAAACAGCGCGCTCCCAAACATGCTGGCTTGTGTACCACACTTAAAATTATAGTCATATATATAGACTGTGGCATTCTGGACAACTCATTTTCATTCTTCTCTTCCAGGAAAAATGTCAGCGGCCGGGGATGATTGCGACCCGGACGTGGACCACAATGGCCCTATCAGACCCAAGAAGAAGAAAAAGCCTGCGCCAAAACGCAAGCCTGCGGCGCCGCCCGTCTCCAGCGAAAGTGTGGTGCAGATTGTCACTGGTGGCGGACTTTATTCACAGCTTGTGCGGTTTGAGAGCCAGGCTGTTTTGGACGCTATGCGCGACGACGGGTTCAAGAAGCTTGTCAAGGCCATCGGCGCGCCCCCAGGCACGCCGCTGCAAGTGGGCGGCGTGTTTGCCTCTTTTCTCCCCTGCCTTTTTTAATGTCACTCGCGCGGGGTTTCAAAGGATGAAGAACATGAGATTATGTGGCGTTGGTAATCACATTCATTACAGAAAAAGACCCAACAAAACGGCAATCCCCCCGGCCATGTAAAGCGTATTGACTGCATCCTCAAGCGGTAGATGCGTGTGCTTCATTGGTGTTGTCGCATAAATCTTGTCAATCGCCTCTTGCCCGTACTTGATCACCGCCAGCTTCTCCAGCGTGCCTGCGTCAAACGTGTTGACAAACACGCCGTTTTGCATCGTGAGCGGCGGCATCAGCGGGTCCACGTGCAGTCGCAGGCGCTCCCAGAGGTAGGCGACGTCAAATGTAACGCAGTCCGACATGAGCCTGATGCCAGGAAATTCGGCGATGATCCTGCCCCAATGCGCATAAAAGACGTACATCATTTCGGCCTCGTTTGCACAGTTTGCATCGGCGATCAGCGTGTTGTGCGACATGATGTTTTCGGGCTTGTGCCACCATTTGCGCGTGTCCTCGTCGTAGTCGATGTCGTTGGGCGCAAAGCTCAGCTGCATCGAGTAGTCCGTATAGAGCGTGAGGAGGTTGTTCTCGTCGTAGCTGGCAACGGCAAGTCCGATTGCCGTGATCGGTCCCGGCTCAAGCTTTCCGCCTGGACCGGACGGCACAAACTGACCGCACCGCTCGCAGTCGATTGACGCGTAGAACCGCTTGGCCGCCATGATACGCGTGAATGATATTGGATATCAAGTGGTATAGTCAATCTAAACGCATGACAGATAACAACCTCATACTACAGTAAAAAAATATTTTTACGACCAGCCCTCATTTTCCAAGAATGCCAAAGATCAAGAGCTTGCGCTCGGCGCGTCGCGCCGAGCTGGAGCACGCACTGGAAGAAGCGCGCGCCAAATCCAGTAAACTCCAGACGGAGCTTGAGGAGTTTGACGACAATATCCTCAAGATCAGCCGTCGCAAGATATCCCGCGGCGTACAGATGGCAGACCCCGAGATGACACCCAAGATGGCCGATGCCATTACCGAAGCCATCATACGGAAGATAAATGGTTACTGCAGCACACGCCGACAGGAACCATCTGCACTCTGTCATCTGCTGGAGCGTCACTGCGATCTGATTGACCCGACGATCAACCCACCTGAACGTCCTGGTCTTCAGTGTGTGCTTGAGATTCCGCTGTCACGCAATGAGAGTTTCAACGAGTTTTTGATTGACACACTTGTTTCCAACAGCTGTTTCGATTTTGCCACTTTTGCACACGACGAGAAGGAGGGAATGTCGGCCAAGTTTTACACATCGTCAAATTAATCATGTATTACAGCGCACGACGCTCAATGCGTAATCGATAGCGGTCGATAAATTTTAAAATAAATCCCCCTGCCCAGAACACGTGTATTATATTGGGTGGGTCTGCTGTACACGCGTTTCCTTGTAACGCGTCGATTAGGCACAGACCAAGCCAAGCCAATACAACACACACTGCGAAAAAAATATACGCAATAACTCCGACCACAACAAGAGACGTCGCGCTAATCACAAGATTGTGAAATGTTCGTTTTGCTTCCATCGTTATCATGTGTGCCCACGGCACACGATACGGCTGTCGGCATGCACTGCAACTTGTGGCCCCGGTTTTTATCCAGCTGTCCAGACAGGCCTGGTGAACGCGCTCAATGCCACCGGTGCACGCACATGCCACGATGGTCTGGCCGTCGCAGCCGTAGCAAAAGGCGCAGGTCTCATCCATCTTTTATCAACCGTGTAAATGCCGGAATTTTTTTTTAAACTGTGTGTATTTCAAATCGAAATGTGTATAACGTATATATAAGACACGTGGCAAATATCGCCGTTTTAATCAGAATGGTCGTGTAGAACGTCGGCATAATACCCAAACACCAGCAAACCAAATTGTGCAAGATATCGAGAAACCCCATTCCCAGTCTGCCTATCCCATTTATAAAACACATGGGCAAGATGGACTGGAGCACTGCCTCTACGGCAAACTGTGTATACCGATCCATGTTCATGCAGAAAATGAAGTGTATTTCTGTCCTAAAAATTGTATGGAACCTCCACCTCTCTAAAGACATTCAACACGCGGCCATTCTCGTCTCCAAACACCACTCCGTCCAGCCCAACGCTGCATTTCGCTCCAATCAGCGCACACTTGCCGCGGGATGGCACAAGGACCAGCTCCCAGACAGGACCGTGCTTTCCCTCAAATGCCGCCTTCTTCAAGCAGTGCCCAAAAAGCGGCGACACGCGGCGGATTTCCTCCAGCGTGTATCGCGGAATGGTAGATTCGGTCATCTCCTTCTCTGCAAAATGCTTCATGAACATGTTCGAGTGAAAGGAAACATGGTTGCCCTTGCCAAAGTGGCTGTAGTGGTGCTTGAGTACAAGCAGCTGAGAATGGGTGCCCTTGTACTTGCCGTCGTGGATGTCAACCGACACAAGCTCGTAGTCAGTAGGAACGCGGGCAAGATCAATCATCTCCCTCACCGTCTGGGGAGACATCTCCGGCATGGTTGCAACCCTATTTGAGCACAAGACGGCCACGCTGATGAGCGCGTTCCAATCCGGCTCATTGCTGCTGCACTTGGAGCCGCGAAGATCGCGAACCAGCGTGCCGATCGCGTCATGGAAAGGCCAGCTTGGCGGCATCTTCTTGTCCATAAACACCAGCATCGAGATCGTGGCATCCACAAGCTCTTCGTCCTCACCCTTGGCTGCCATGGCGAAGAGCGAAAATGACCGGCGTTTATTTCAGATTTCCACAAAAAAATAAAATCTTATTCCAAATCAGCTGTGATTCGCGAATCGTGCAGGAACGGCCGCAGCACCGCATGGTAGTCTGCGCGCACGCGTAGACGCACGTCTTCCCAGCTCCACGCGTGCTGACAATCGCTGCCGCATCGCTTACACGCCATGTTGAACGCCACCATTCGCGCAAGCTTATGGACGCGGTGGGCCGCGCGCAAGCTGGTCGGTCGTATGTCACCGCCGAGACGCGCGTGTTTAATAGCCCATTCCAGCTGAAGCGCGCTGGTATGATCAGGAAGTCCGGTTAGGATGGCGGCAAACCGAGATGCTTTGCCGCGCGTGTATCGCGCGCCTCCTGCAATCTCGCCATTGTGCTGGCGCAGCCGACGTGCCGGGTTGTTTGTGCATCCGACATACGAATGGTTGGGTCCATCGAGAATGTAGCAGGCATACATGCTAGACGATAATGAGTGTACATGGTGTATTTGATATGATTGATACCGGTACGACAGACAATCCACAAGAGTTACACGTCGATAAAAATTCCATCGCCTTCTGCCAGATTGAGTCGATCGATGCTGACCAACTGTGGAGCTGGCATCGGCAGCAGAGAAGAGGTCACTGGCAAGCTAAACCACACAAATAAAGTAAAGCGGAGCTCGTAGATGTGCATCTCGCTGTGCATGCTCGGGATTTCTTCAATGATCCGTGCCTCGGGACGCTGCACCAGCTTGGCTGCATGTAAGTCCAGAAAGGGGTACATGACGTCCTCAATCTCGTTGTCGGTCGGCATAACAAAGGTGTCGGGCATGGGCATGCGTGCGGCTGCGCACTGCAGCCGCTGTAGCAACCGCGGCTGGTTCAGAAAATGCAGCTCAGAGGATGTGACATCCGGGAACGGCCCATGCGAGATACAGCTGGAAGAGTTGATAAAAACAACGCGCACACCAATACTCAGCCGCGCGTAGTTGGGGTGCGGCGGAGTGTGAGATGCCGAGTCGGTGACAATAAGCCGACGCGGGTCAGGGTCAAATGTATCGAGCTGCTCGTAGAAAATATCTGTGCGCAGCTGACGCAGGTTTGCGCTATGTTCCTCAACGCAGGCAGCCATTTGAGCCCGCAGCCTGCTCAGCTCTGTGGCTGACGACTCGAGCAGTTCATCATGCGTACAGTTCAGCATCACAAGGAAAATGAGCAAGATTTTTATCGTAATGCGTTTTATTCCGACATGAATTAAGACAACTTCTTAAAGGTAAACGGGTGTGATCTTGCCATCAAACGACATGGCGTTCAGGTGAACCATGCTTACGTGACACGAGAACACCACTTGATCATGCACTGGGACAGAAAAGCCGTATGTGCACACCAGCTCCACCGCATCGTCAATCGACGCCCGGATGCCCTCGTGTATGCGAACCAGCTCATTGCCCCAGTCCTCCTGCGTGCTCGCAATGCGCATGCCAAGCTTGGTCATGCCCCACCACTCCACGCATCTCTTCTCGACATTCTTGATCGGGTAGATACCCTGCACAGCAAGGTGTGTAGCCGCGTTTTTGTCGGCGCGAAGTGCACACTTTGAGTCTGCTGTCATGCTGGTGGCCACATAGGTCGCGCGGTTGTTGGTGTGCCTCTCGGGGAAAGCCACTGGTGCAATGTCATACTTGAAAAGATCCCGTGTGAACATCTCAAACAACATACACATGTCAATGCTGTTCACATAGCACACACTGTGTTGAATCAGTGCCGCAACAAACTCGCCCACGCTCACGCGGCCGTGAATAGCCTTTTGAAGCATGCGTGCCGTCTCCTCTGCCTTTTCTATGGTCGCCACGGGAGCGATCGCAATGACCTCCATGCCTGCCATTTGCGAAAGCCAGTTCAGAAGCGGTGTCAGCTCATTGTCTGTCGGAATGCGAAAAATGCCAGGCGGGGTCGAGGGCTTGTTGGGCTGATCAATGATAAGGCCGTCCTGGATGTTCAGCGGCGCGTCCGCGCGCCGCTTGCACTGCTTGAACGCAATCTCCATATCGTGTATGACAATTTCAAACTTGGCCTTCTCCAGATGGCATTTTCCTCGGTGCTCCGAGGCCCAATCAAGCGACTGACACTGTGGGCCGCAGTAGAACGTGCAGCGACACCCCTTGCAAAAAAGGTGGGTGGGCGTGCTGCAGACAGTGCACGGATACGACGCCATCCGGGCGCAGGCGGAAAATGGCACAATTTTAGATAGAACAAAAAAATAATTTAATCGTCTAAACTTGGACAAGTAATTACAAAGTGGTATCACAACATATATTCGTCTTGTATGTAGCATAAAATTTCGGATGGAAGTCTACGCATCTGGCGCGGCGCGTGCACATGATAAGCACAAGCAGCGATGCCAGTGTCCATCGCACGGCAGATGAAATTCGAGGGCGTAGTCAACCCTACCCGCAGATATACAGTCACCATTTGGCAAAATGCTGAAAGGAATGTTGTAGAACTCTGGTAAGAAAAGTCCGCCTCCGGGACTCGGTATGCGAGCCACACGCAAAGCCGGAATGTCGAGAACAGTCACAGCTGAAAAGTCAAAGTACTGTAGTCTGTATGTAAGAAAATAGGCATTGTGGCAGAAAATTAAAAGTAGCAAAAATAATTTCCTACATTTTGTGTCTCATTTTCACGCCAGAGAATGGCGGGTACTCCGGACAAGGAGAGCCTTGAGCGCCGGATCGTCAATTGGCATCGAGAAGTGGAGCGCGCTGGCACCCGAGACAAGACATGCACTGTGATTGCCACTTGTCCGGACCGAGCGCCAATCCAGCTGATCGTCCCTCTCTCCAGCCTGTGCTTTGGCAACCCGTTCTATTTGCTGTTTGACATTCTGGAGATGATTCAGGATCGCCAGGACGTCTTTAGCATGCTGATGAAACTGTGCCGGACGATCTTTGAACACGATCAACTGACCCGTGATATGTGCTCCACGCTCGCGGCCTTGCAGAACGACTACATCAAAGTTTTGGGCTACATTCGCACGATCTGTTTGGAGGCGCGCGCCGAGACAGTCGCGCTTCAGTACAGTCTTCCGATTCGCGGGCTTTGTCCGGTTTTCACCTACGAGCCATGGATGCGCAGTGCTTCTCGCCGCGTGCTTCCTCCCGGATGCAAGAAGCTGACGTGGTACACCATTGAAGGGTACGCTGGCGCACATGTCGTGCAGGGAACCTGGCCGTCAACCGAAGCGATGCGGGTTGTCCCGCGTCACACTCTGCCGCAGACTCCGCCTGCAAAGTCCAGTCTGGCGTGCGCCAACCCGGTTTGGCTTGCGATGCCGAAAGTCCGACCGGCAATGCCGCAAGAGCCGCTGGCGGAGAACGAGGTGCTAATCCCAGAGTTTACGTACGAGTTTCGCACCTCGGCCAACATTGGGCAGACGCTTGTGCGGTGGACCAAGCATGTGCTTTCCGATGAGCTGGCCATGCCTGAGCTTGATACGTGGAAAGTCGCACAGCCAGCCGCAAAGAGTGAGACGATGATGCCAGTGCCGGAGCTTTCGGCAGCAAACGCGGCTGATGTCTACCGCGCCGTGGCCATGCACACAATCACAACAGTCAAGCAGCCGTTCAAGGAAGAGACGCCTGTCCCACCGGCCGACAAGTTGCATGCAGATGTGCAGCCTGTCGCAGCGAAGCCATTTGCTATAAACGACGAATGGGAGGCTGTGCCTTACAACGGGGAGGACGGGTGGATTGACCTTGGGGAGAGTGATTTTTCCGATCTGGAGTTTGACTGATCTTATTGAATAAAGAAGTCTCATTTTCACACTGCAGGTCAAGTCGTCAACCGATCACCCAGCATGACAGCTGCTAGCATCTCATACCACGTGACACTATCTACTGGCGCACAGTGTGTGTTTGTGGTTTCCTTCCCCTCTTACGAGCAGGTGGATGCGGTGATTGGCGCACGTCATACACTCTGCGACCTGTCGTTTGACGAAGAAGAAGACGAAGACGTGTATAACCCTATCATGCGCGCTATTCTCGAGTCGCTGTTGCGCAAGTGTAAAATCAGCTCGCTGATTCCTTTTCTGTGCACCGAGGATCCACTGATTGAAGCCATGATGGAGGGCGCAACCTACACCAAGATTGAACACGGCGGCCGGGCACTTGATGTGCACAATACCTTGGTGGCAGTGCGCAACATGCCGCGCGATCTGGACGATCTTTGCCTAAAATCTCTGTAGTCAACCCATCTTTATTTCTTTAAATACAATTCCGCGTTAATTTTTATCCCAACATCCTGCGAACATACTATTCCCAAAACGGGAAACACAAGAAATCCCATTCCCGTACACACGCGTTTTAGTGACGGCGTTGCCGCTTCGCGCGCAATCCACATTGTTGTAAGCTGCAAAACAAAGATTGTCTGACCCATTCTTTTCGAATGGTGAAATGCACTCGGGCGGGTCCATTGCATGCAAATGAACAAAGTCGACATTAGATGTACAAAAATTTCTTGACCGGGGAAGTTCCTGATTGAGAATATAAAATGGCGGACGGTGTCTTTTTTTTCTCTCATTTTCCCGCATCATGGCAACTGCGACTACCACTCCACGCACAAAGGGCGCCGCTGGCGGCGGAGAGCCCGTGCCGCTGCAGACGGATGAAGAGGATCGGCCGTTCAGCACGCCTGAGCGTTTTGCTCACTTTCTCGTGCTCGAGCTTTGCTTTAAGCTCAGTGCGATTGGTCTTACCGCAAACGAGGCGATTGAGATTATCAAGGGCAACTTTCTCAAAGACGACCCGACCGATCTGGAGATTTTCAAGGCCAAGATGCAGAAGCTGGCGCTGGACGACTTGGAGGAAGTCGCCGAGTGCTGGACCACAGAGCTCAACAAGTACCCGAAGTTTGAGCTTGCAGAGTCTCGGCTGGCCATTGTGAACGAACAGATTGCTCTGGCCCGCGCCGGCAACTGATGATGGGGCTGAAATACAGTTTGTATTATCAAATTGAAATTACACCTCGTTATGGATACCCAGAAGATTTGCAACATTATCTTCAACCAAAACAGCCAACTCCTCCGATTGTTGTATGTATTCTTCGTATGTGGCAAAAGAACACGTCTGCCATCGGAATCCGGTCGGGATCTTCACACACTGCAGAAAAGTATTGTCCGTCAGATCAATCACAAACATCGGCAGCAACTGCGTCGCAAGTGCAGATGCAGGCTGGCGCTCGGCAAACTCCTGCGCAGCCCATCGCGTGGTGCTATGCACATAGACAGCAGAGCCAGACATGCGCGGACGGCAAAATGCAAAGATCACAAGTATGTCGGCAGTGCGCGTCACTTCGCACTTGGCCGCCTCCTGCCACGTTGGTATGGCAAGCTTGAGACTTTCAGCGCGCACATTCTGATGCAGCTCAGCCCGTCGTTGCTGGGTTGCCGCATCGTCCACCACGCGGAACCACAGATCGTTTAAGCGCTTGCGATCGGTAATCGACTCGCGGAGCACTACCAGCGTCCTCGGGATGTTGTTGTTGGGCAGTGCAATAAATGCGTTGTTCGTGATCAGTCGGCGGAGTCCCGCCCATACGGCCGTGGCGCTAGCACTCATGGCAGAGTGAAAATGGACCAAGTGTAAAATTTACCCGGTCACCGCCTGGTTCTCCGGTGTATTTTAAAAACCTCTCATTTTCACGTCTCCGCCGGAAGGATGAGCGAGCAGGGAAAGCTGATTATTTCACCCGCAATGTTTTCTGAGGAAGTGACCAAGCACATGGTTGCGGAGTATGGGCCCGTCATGTTCCAGTTTGGCATGAAGATTCGAGGGGCGATTCAGCCAAAGCAGCTTCCACTGGCTCCGCCTACCTCCGCGCCCATTGTCTGGAAGGTTGAGGACAGCCAATCTACCTTTCTTGTCAATCTCGAGTTTCCCGACGGCACGCCTTGTGCGCTGGAGTTTCAGATTGCAATGACATCCACAAAGCCAGTCTAGCTTACATCTGTCGGTGTATTTGATTTTATCAAAAATAAATACACACATTTTAATCTTTTTCATCATCGTCATCGCTATCGTCAAACAGTCTCATTCTTGCAGTTCGCTCTGTTGGGTTTACAATCCCGTGATGATATGTGACACCAGGTTCCGCTCCAATCACATCAAACTCGCGCTGCCCCGGAATCATCAGGTCATCGCGGTCCGGCAGCAGCTTCGCAATCTCTGGTTTTACAATAAACAGAGTGTCTGGCTTTTTTGCACGCATGTTGCGGACACCTTTTGTTGTTTTGAGTCGATAGGAGGCGAGAACTGGCACCGAGACGCCGCCCCGTGTTGCAAGAACGTCGGCTGGCGGCTCATAATGCTCAATAATCTCGGGTACAGGACCTGATGACTCG
>Ga0209299_1000094_pt1 | contig 45124 bp, 34 predicted proteins | sample S_140806_MF_Meta_FD_187326 | JGI IMG/M metagenome (GOLD analysis project Ga0209299, IMG submission 187326) | Freshwater microbial communities from Lake Simoncouche, Canada to study carbon cycling - S_140806_MF_MetaG (SPAdes) (version 2) | ecosystem: Environmental > Aquatic > Freshwater > Lake ...
TGGCTGGCTGGGCTGGCTTGGCTGGCTTGGCTGGCTTGGCTGGCTTGGCTGGCTTGGCTGGCTTGGCTGGCTTGGATACACCAGCCCGAAAAATTCCCGAATGGCAGGAAACACGGCTGTGTCCACCATGTGCCGCACCACATCCAGACTGACTTTTTGAAGCGTCTTGAAGTCAAAGTCGCAAAACGGCACACACATGTCCATCTCGACGTCTGCATCGACTTCGTACCGGCAGATGCGCTCCACCAGCCCAGCTCCGCAAGGCGTCCGCGCCGTGTTGGCCAGCAAGTTGTAGTTCCAAAAGTCAGTTCGAAACACGTTTTCCATCCTGCCGCCAGTCATCGACGTGTAGGCGATGATGTTGTGCTTTTTCAGCAACTCCATCACGTCTTGGCCCAGCAGCTGGGTGATGTTGTTGTAAAAGTCTTTGATGTTCCAACTAGGTGACACGATCATGTCGGGCAGTTTGACTGGCATGGCGCTGCCCAGCAGCGCCTGGCACTTGCCTAGCGGCGACAGCTCGTCCAGATGCTGCACTGGACCAGCCGGACCAGCCGGACCAGCCGGACCAGCCGGACCAGCCGGACCAGCCGGACCAACTGGCCGGAATGGCCTCGCATTGGCTGCTGTTTGTGGTGGCTGTGCCGGCCTGGCAGACATGGCCGGCCTGGCAGACATGGCAGACATGGCCGGCCTGGCCGACATTCAAACTGCAACCAAACTTCTGGCTTTGGATAGATTGCGCCAATCAACTAGACATATGATAGTCATGTTGCAAAGCATACTTTGGTCGGTTTGAAAATATTGCAAAAAACATTGCATTATAAAAAAACAGTTTTGCATTCTAAACTAGACTAAACCGATCTAAACCAATCAAAAACCAATCTAAACCAATCTAAACCAATCTAAACCAATCTAAACCAATCCGAACCAAACATGTCGAGTTCGGGCGTGTCGCAGCAAATGTCGTCGCCTAGCTCGACAGTCATCGGGCCAGACCCGTACAATCCCATTTCGGTGCCCAGTATTGCCGAACAAAAATACTGGACTCACGACTATGGTCCACACCAACCACACCATCCGCACTATTCGCATCGCTTTGACCAAACTGCATCATTGCAAGTTCAACAAGCCCAACAAGCCCAACAAGCCCAACAAGCCCAACAAGCCCAACAAGCCAGACAGGCAGTTCAGCTGGGTGAGCCGGGTCATCCCGATGATGCTTGGACACAGGAAAGCCAGCCAATGTTCATGTTTTCTCCGATGCCAGCCAGCCTGGAACCGCAAATGAACGACTACGGCGTGCCCGACTCTGCGTCGCCGGACTTGCTCGGCCAGTACTTGGCCACCATCAACCGGTACGCCCACAAGTCCAGCATGGCAAACCCCATCCAAGTCAAGTCGAGGCTGCCCAACCATGTTAAAAGTGTCAACCAAGTCGGCCAAGCCACGCATCCCAAAATCTGGCATTGATGACAACAACCAACTAACCAACCAAACTAACCAAACTAACCAAACTAACCAACCAAACTAACCAACCAAACTAACCAACCAAACCAAACTAACCAACCAAACCAAACTAACCAAACCAAACTAACCAAACTAACCAACCAAACCAAAAGCTTTCCAATGCATTTGGTTTAAACCATTACCAATATTACCAACATGCCAACATGCCAAATGTATGGCACAAATCATAATCATCCAAATCACAACTCGAACCAAAACAGGTTGTCTTGGCTAGCCTTTTCGAACTGGTCGACCTGCTTGTCAAACAGCCCAGCAGTGTGAAAGTTTTGCTGGTCAAAGTAGGTCAGCATGCACGCTGCCTGCTTGTCTTGAAAGAAAAGCTTGATCACAAACTCCTCCTTTTGGCAAACAAGGTCGACCAACTCGGCCAAGTAGTACAGTGCGTCAACCAGGTCGGCTGTTTGCTTGGATTGGTTTCCAGTGTCGACCAACACAACCTGGCTGTTTAGTTCGGTCTGGTCTGCTTGTGCGTCAGCCAAGTGTTTGGCCAACAAACCAAAAACAGACGTCTGAGCAGCCTGCTTGAACACCAGGCTGTTGAGCGCGTCGCTGTATCCCAGCACTTCGCAGCCGTGCTGGTCGGCCAGGTCTTCGATCGCCATGTCCAGACGCTCGTAGCGCTCAAAGACCTGAACGATGCGGTCGCTATTCAACTGCGCTATGACAAACTGCTCGGGCTGCACCACACAGTGGTCCACGTGGTGTGCTGCCATCATCGACATGCGCTTCTTGTACTTGGCGTGCTGCTGCATCGCGCCGTCCGGGTCACGCAAGATGCCCCACCACGTGTCGCCAAGCTCGAATTGGTAGACATGCTGGTCGACCAACAGCTGAGGTCCCACCAGGTTGGCCAGCTGCACAACCAGGTCTGACAGCTCAGAGTTCTTGGCGTGCAGCACGCACGGCTTGTTGTCCTGCTGCGAAACGATGCCCAGCACGCCAGTGTCAGGCAGCGGGCAGCGCACCACCAGGTCGGCGTAGTCCTTGTTGGTGATGTCGATCACAATGTTCCAGAAGTGGCGGTTCTTCTTCAGCCGGCTGATCAACTTGCCAAACTTGCAAAACAGCACCACTGTGTGGCGCACGCTCGGATCGTGCAGGTCGGCGAACTTGGTGCAGTACTTTTGGTCAGTGCAGATGTTTTGCGTTCTCGACTGGCAGACCAGGCGCATCTCGACCAGCGCGGCCGACAAGCTGCCGCCAATCGGGCAGTGGTGCCAGTTGGCCGTCCGGCCGTCGTGGTGGTAGACGACAAAGTCCAGCATGGTTCAAATGGTTCAAAACACAACACACTATTTGGATGAATCAATGGTTGGATAGATACCAAACATTAAAAACCAATCTGCCAAAATTGGTGCAACCATCATATGATTGCTGGCAGCAAAACCAAGCTGTCCAACATGATTGACATGATGTTCAACCAGTTCAATCATATGGATCAGTTTGATCAGTTTGATCAGTTTGATTCTGCTTGTCCTGCTTGACCTGCTCAACAAACACCTCGACGGCTTCTCGGCCGTGCTTGCTAAACAGCCTGTCAAACTTTCGAAACTGGCGTTCAAACTGGATTGCTTTTTCGACAATGCTGGCCATGTTTCGCGCAGCCAGGCAATCGTTGTGCTTGACGAGCTCAGCAATGCGAGTCAGGCGCTGCAAGTCATCCAACTGGTCGAAATCAACACGACTTGCCAATTGCTGCAAAAAGTCGTCATCTTGCCATGTTGGCGACAAGTGCGAGCGCCGCGATGACCAGCAACGCGATGAGGCAGACAACCCAGCCATTCATACTACCAATTTTGTACACCAAACTATTATTTTTTTCAACAAACCAAACTAAACGCATCATTTCTTGGACACGTGGCAGCACTCCTTTTGCTCTGCCAGAATCTGGTGCAGCATCGGCTGTTTGGACACTGCAAAGTCGACCAGCAAACCCGCCAAGCCGGTGCTGATGCTTTGCGCCAGCTTGCTGTCAAACGCCGACATCTGGGCCAGCTGCACCATCCGCTTGGCCGAGCTGGTCAGCTTTGACATGATCATCGTCTGGCAAGCATGCTTCAGCTTGGCAAGCTGCAGCGCCAGCTGGCTGCGCATGCTGTCTGCCAAGCTGGCAGCCTTTCTGGATCCATGCTTGGCGCGCTTGGCCTGTTTGGCCTGGCTGGAAAACAAGTTTGCCAGCACTGCCAACTTGGCAGCCAGGCCCAGTCCGGCAATCGCGTCCAGTGCTGCAAACGCCTTGTCTGTCAAGCTGTCCAGGCTTTCCTGGCTGTCTGTGCTGTCCAACACAAACCAACACTGGTGCGAGTCGCCGACCAGCTGAACCGTATGGGTGTAGTGCTGGCCAGGCACTCGAACAGCCAGTCTGGTCGGGTTCTTGTCTTGCAGACAAAAGTACTGCAAGCTTTGCGGCCTGGACACTTGCTGGTCGTCGATTTGTATGTGCTCCTCGACAACACACTTGACGACGCTTGTCTCGTCCAGCCAGAACCTTGCCTGGCTCGCCACTGTGTGGTTAAAGTCGCATTCGCAGTTCATGCCGTACTCGTCGAGACATTCATAACACTGTTCTCTCAGCTGCTCGTCCAGCATGCCGACCTTGCATGGCTGATCCATGTTTACCACCAAATAAACCAAATAAACCAAATCAACCAACTAAACCAAACGAATCTGCTAGTTCGGACAGTTTGGAAAAATTAATAGTCAAATGCAACAAACATATGATCAACAACAACCCACCAACCTATACCATCAACTCATCAACTCATCAACTCATCAACTGGTCAACTATCCTATTCGCAGATCCAGTTGGAATCAAAAATTTACCAGCATGTATAAAACAACCAACTTTTCGGTTGGAAATGGGAGCAGGCATTTCGGTTGCCGACAATGCCGCCCAAGCAGTGGCCTCGGCAGTCACCTCGGTCATCAACAACACCAACGTGTTCAACGACCAAGACAACACCCAAAAACAAACCATTTCGTTGAATGCATGCGACATTGTGGCTGCAAACAACGTCGACATCAACCAGCAAGCCGGCCTGACCCAGTCGTTGACCCAAATTGCAAGCATTGCAAGCACCACCACGGTGTCCAACGACGTGGCCCAGGCGCTCAGCCAAGCAGCTACTTCGCAGGTGGGCGCAGGTGTGCTAGGCATCGCCGATGCGTCGAACCAGGCCTCGACCTACGCCAGCATGGCCACCAACGTGGCCAACTACGTGCAGCTGTCGGCCAAGCAGCAGTCCAAGACTGAACAGACCTTTGAGTGCAACAACTCGACTATTGTGGCCAACAATGTCAGCATCTCGCAGGTCCAAATCGACAACGTGCAACAGTTCACCAACGACGACGTGACCAATTCCACCGACGTGACCAACAAGATCAAGCAGACCATTGAACAAACTGCCAGCGCCACAACTGGTTTTTCTATTGGCGGCATCCTCGCGCTGATTGTCGCGCTGGCTGTCATTGCCTTGGCCGTCAAGATGTTTTCCAAACCAAACAATGCAAACAATGCAAACAATCCCAACGATCAAAGCCACTCGCAGCGCATCATGAATGCCGTGCAGCAAGGCCACACACACGACACAGTCGACGATGTCGACAACATTCGGGTGTCCAAGGCTACCTGGATTATTTATTTGGTGATGATTGTGTTGTTTGGCCTGGTCATCTGCGCGTGGTACATTTCGGCTGGCATGCAAGGCTGTCTGTTCGACGACGCATGCGGCACGCGCGTCGGCGCAGTTGGCGGCTGCTCGTGCAACTTCAACGAGACCGGCGACGGCACGAACGTGTGCAAAGACACTACCTCGGCCAGCTTCACGTCGACTGGCTTGCCGCTGAAGTACCAGTACGTGCTGGCCTTTCACCAGGCACAGTCGGTCATGTGTACAAATTCAAACTCAACCAGCACGGCCAGCATGCAGGGCATTCTGGTGTCGTACTTCAAGCTGCAGTCCATGACAATCAACGCCAACAACGGCAAGAACCTGAGCACGCTGCTGCGCTATGTCAAGATGTGTGCTGGCGCATGGCCAAACGACGACAAGACTAATTCATTCCCGGCATACAACATGCCGCTGCCTATCAAGACGCAGACTGTCCAGTCCATCGTCAACATGTTCAGAGCAGGCGCCAAGTACCTGGCAAGCCTCACTGAGGTCAGCGACACCATGAAGATTCTGACCAGCTGCTTGGTTGACAACGACACCAACAACTACGAGCAGAGCGCAATTCGATTGGCGCTGATGTGCTGCCCGCTGCGACCAGTTTTTATAACCAGCGACCAAAAGGCTGCTGCAGCTAGCTGGCCCAACCAGTTTTCAACTGCACAGACTTGCTTGACAGTAGCCGACGTGTCTAACTGGGTGAGCAGTGCAGATGCTTCTAAATCTTATTTGGTACAGGTTCCGCAGGCCTTTACCTCGATTAAATCACACAGTACTACCTCACAGACTGCCAACTACGGTGCAGGCTGCTGCTCGACGCGCATGATGCAGTACATAGACAGCACGGATAAGACTAATGCGTTTGACTTTACCAACAATTGCGGCGATAACAACCCAAGCGGTGGCGACCCCGATGACGCCACAACGTACTATACTCAGACAGGCACGTTTTGCAACGGTTGTACCGCAAGTGACACCGGCGACAAAGCCTGTGCACCATCCACCCAGGGTGCAGGCGGGCCAGGTCCGGCTGGCCAAACCATAACTGGTGAGAACGTTAATGCAACTGGTCAGGTTCAAATGAAGCTGCCGGGTTCAGGCGATGTTGCAACAATGATGACTGCCTATCCAGTGACGCCGACGCCGACAGACGACGACTGGAGCTTGCAGTATTACGCCGAGCTGGCCAGTTTTGATTTTCCAGTAAGCGACGACGCCGAGTTGGCTTACTCGTTTGTGCGGCTGATGTGGACCGGCATCATGGCGGCGATTGGCGACCAGCCGGCCGACACGGTGTTTGGCACCAACGCCATGCTGGTGAACGCAGGCGCGGTGGACCACTACTATGTGGCCAGCCAGACTGGCGAGGGTTTCGGTCGCGTGGGTTCGTCGCTGGACGACCAGGCCGGCGCGATCGACGACAAGACGCTGCTGCGCATCAAAATGGTGAACGATTCCAAGTACAGCTGCCAGACAGGCTTGCCGCCTGTGGCCTGCAGCAACATTGGCAACACTAGCTTGACGCAGTCGTACATTGGGTCGTCGTCTGCGCTGGGCTATTGCCGCGACTGGTTCCTGAACGACTACTCGCGCATCGTCATGTTTGTGCTGGCTGCGCTGGCAGTCATTTGGCTGCCCATGTTTGTCATTGTCAGAATTTACATCAACCGCGGCACTGGAAAGATCCTGGTCGAGGACGCCCAGGCGCATCTCAACAGCAAAGCTGCCAATTCTGCCAATTCATCCAATTCTGGCAAATCGTCCAAATCTGCCAATTCTGCCAAATCAACCAAATCAGCCAAATCTAACCAACAGGGCAAGTCTGAAATGGTTGCACCGTTTACCAATACAAATGGTAATCCACAACCAGACGAACATAACCAAACCATTCCAACAACCAAAACCAGTTCTGCCAAGCAAACTAGCCAAACTAGCCAAACTAGCCAAGCCAGCCCAGCCAGCCCAGCTGGCCAATCAAACGCCTTGCATGATGATCTGCCCGTCGAGGAATCCGACGAATCTCCACCACCATCCGACGATTCTGTTGAAGAACAACCATTCGAGGAATCCGACGAATCTCCACCATCTGACGATTCTGTTGAACAACCAGTCGAGCCGCGTTTGTCAGGCGGATATAAACGCCGACCAGCGTGGATGGCACGAACTGGTCAGACCAAGCTAAACAGGCGTTGAATGCAATAAATGTTTGACAAAATAGCTGGCGAAGCTAGTATAGCTGGTATAGCTAGTATAGCTTGTACAGCTGTTATAGCTGGTATAGCTGGTATAGCTGTTGTAGCTGGCAGAGCTAGCATATGTGTTTGTATATGGCTGGCTGGTTGGTTTGGTTGGTTTGGTTAATTTGGTTGGTTTGGTTGGTTAGCTGGGTTAGCCAAATTAGCTAAGAAATTATAGTTTTTTAGTTGGCTGTGCAAAAATAGCAGCTGCCTACTTCACTTTTGTCCAACAAGCAAACACACAACCAACTAAACTTTTTTTTAAAACATGTCGGTCGAGCAGCGCAACCAGCCTGGCATTTCGGGCACCGAGGCGCTCAGCGAAGCAATGGCCCAGACGACCCAGTCGTTTTTGCGCACAATGTACCAACCTGGTCCTGGTCCGGTGCTGGAAGGCGCCGAGCTGGGTGTGCGCTCGCTGATTCCTGCCGAGCTGGGCGGCTCGCACCGGCATGGTGTGCCGACCAGCGTGATCGTTGGCCAACAGGACCGCAACGAGTACGACGAGCTGTCCAATTCCGAGACGCCTGAGCGCAAGCCCAGACCGTCCAGCAAGGGCGTCTGGCAAATCAGCGGTGTTGGGCCGTCGCGCTGGCAAGCCGAGTAAGTTGCTGACCAAACCAACCAATCAAACCAAACCAACCAAACCAACCAAACCAACCAAACTTACCAAATGTGATTACGGCGCCAAATAGGTGCGGCAGTCGGCGTATGTCTGGCCAAACATTTGGCGCAGTTTGTCAGTGTTTTCCTTGCTGGTGTGGTCGTTTGGATCAACAGACTGGCTGGTTTGGACAGCATCGGTTTGGGCAGGTTGGGCAGGTTGGGCAGCATCGGTGTTTTGGGCAGCATCGGTTTGTTGGGCAGCAACGGTGTTTTGGGCAGCATCGGTTTGTTGGGCATTTTGGGCATCTAGTTGCTGGGCAAGTAGCAGCTTTTCAGCCAAAGCACACATGTGCGTGTCGTCCGAATCGTCCGAGTCCGAGTCTGAGCTGTCTGAGCTGTCAGAGTCTGCGTCTGGCTGGGACGCATCTGGCTGGTTAAACTGGTTGGATGGATCCGGCTGGTTAGACGCATCCGGCTGGTTGGACTGGTTGGACTGGTTGCAACCAGTTTTCTGTGCGATGCAGACTGCTGTATCGCAAAACTTGGCGTAGGCTTCACTGATGGCACTGGTGCAACACTTGGCATTCACGTCGCTGATGGCATTCACGTCGCGAAAAGCAAGCAGGCCATCGACAGTAATCTGCAACGCGCGTGCCAACACATCAATCGTGTTGTCTGCCATGTTTGGTTCAACTGGTTTGGTTTAACTGGGTTGGTTGGTTGCGCAGTTGGTTGCGCAGTTGGTTGGTTGGTTGGTTGGTTGCGCTGTTGGTTGGTTTCTGTTTTCTAATTACTAACCAAAAATGAAATTTTTAAAAAACTATGCAAACGCAACCAGCAAGCAAACCAAACCAGCAACAATAGTCTTTTCGCAAAATGTATGTTTTAGAAAAAAGCAGTAGTTGATGACTCGACGAAATGTCTGATAAACAATACACCACAACTATCGCCACGTTTTACAAGGATTACAACAAACCCACCGACCTAACCACACTGGTGGTGTGCCTGGTTGATTACATCAGCCACTTCTTGTACGCCAGCCGCCCAGCCGACTATGCCGACCAGTACTTTGATGTCGCCAGGTTCCTGCTGTGCGACACCCAGTCCGTCGAGGCCAAGCCGTTTAATCTGTACTTTGACTACTTGATCTTTGAACTGAAACTCGCCAACTCCAACCCAGACGATCCAGACCAAACAGCTTTCTGCAAGTTGCTTGACCAGGCAGCCCAAGAGGACATTTTCAACCAAGCAGACACAACACACCAACCACACAAACCACACACAACACACAAACCACACCAACCACACCAACCACACCAACCAAACCAACCACACCAACCACACCAACCAAACCAACCACACCAACCGCACCAACCAAACTATGCACGACATGCACGACATGCACGACATGCACGACATGCACGACATGGTCTGCACGCACATGCTGCCGACTCTGACCAAATCGACTTTTACCCGCGCGCCACAGTTGACGACCAGTCAATAAAACTCAGCTTTCTGGTCAACAACAACATCGCAAAACCAAGCCAGCAAGACGCCCAGTCGTGGCTCGACACGTTCTACCAGGACCAGCTTGGCAAGTACGTTGCGCGGCAAGACGACTTGAACGATCCTGTGTTCACCAGCCTGCCGGCCAGCATGGTCCAGACTGTTCCAGTTTTGGAAAAGCAGCTCTACAACCAGGTCCAAATAGGCTGGAAAGCCAGCTTTGAAATCAAAATCGGCTTTGTCTGTCTGGCCCACCAGCTGTCGGTCCAGCCAGACATGTTTGACAAACTGGCCAGCAGCTGGCAGGACCACACTGTCGGCAGCAGCACGCCCAAACCGTCCAGCCAGGCGTTTGTAATGTCCTGCCCGGTCAACGCACAGCACCCAACTGGAAACTGCGACTGCGCCTACTTCGCGACCTACCAGTCAGTCGACTGCCCGGCTTCCCAGCTGTACTTTTGCCAGTACAACCAAGAGTGTTTGTGCGTCGTCAGCCGCGTCATGCCGTGGAGCTTGAGGCTGAACCAGCGCATCAACTCCAAGTTCGCTCAGTGCTTCGACTTGGCCTGTCCCGACCAGAACCCGCCGATCGACTGCTCCGACGAGCAGCTCTGCCAGACAGCAAAGCAGTGGCTCAGCAACCCGAACTGGTTCGAGACCATGATCAACCCGGGCGGCCTGGACGTGCAGGCAGTCGAGCAGGCCTGCAAGTTCAAAGTTGCACAGGTGCCCAGCTCGGTCAACCAGTTCTTCGTCCGGTACTACCAAGTCATTGGCCTAGCATGCCCGGTTGTCGGCTTCTGCCTGGCCTGGATTGTCAACAGGCATGTCGACTGGCGCAGCATTGTCGTGCTGGTGCTGCTGGTCGCAGTGCTGGCGGTGCTGACCTACGCGTCGTCGGGCGTGCAGCTGTGCAAGTCCTACGGCCTGGCCAACCAGGCCAGCTGCTACGACCGGCTGAGCCAGAAGGTCGAGCTGAGCCGCGCAGACTGCGCCGACCAAGTCATCATGTGCCAGTGCAACAGCGCCGAGCAAGGCCAGCAGCTGTGCACCAACCTGGGCCTGAACAACTGCAGGTGCCAGAACGACCAGACCTGCCAGCCTGCAACGGGTGAGTCGGTTGGTTTTTTGGCGGTGCAGCCTGCTGCGCAGCGCGTCAGGCTGCAGGTCGTGCTGGCTTGCTGCGGTGCGTTCTTTCTGTGCAGTCCTGTTTGCTGGTCAGTGTTGAGGCGGCACTGTGCGCCGGTCTGGTTGGTGGTGCTGTGTGTTGTGGTGCTGGCAGTGCTGGTTGTCGGCCTGCCCGTCGGGCTGACGACTCGCCAGACGATGAAGGTCGTGCAAACCAGCGTCCAGCAAGCTGCCTGTTAGCTGTTAGGTGTTTCCTAACTTAAAAATATGTATGTCAGAAAAAAACAACCAGCATGCAGTCCAACACAAAGCTTGGTTTTGCAAGTGTGTCTGGCGAGCAGTTGACCTTTGTGTTGCACCGCGACGCCAACCATGCGGCATACGCGCTGCACATTTCTAAAACTAGCTTGGACAATTGCCGTGTCAGTGTCCAGTTGTTTGCCGCACCTGACCCAACCATTGTTGACCCGAAGGCACGACCTCACAAAGTGGTTAACTTGGCAAACTACGACTTGGTTGTGCTGCACAACAAAGTCGACTTGGAACAGCTGGGCGAACTGCGACAACAGTTGCTGCCATGCGTTGAAAACTACGAGCATTCATTGAAGTGCGCAAAAATCGACAGTATAGCAAAAGAACCGAAAATCTTGGTGGCCAACCTGCAAGTTTTGATAAATCACAACGAACTGAACAAGCTTGGCGACACGGGTATACAAGACGCAAACACGACATTTTTACTTCACGTCAAGGACTTGATGAACTCGAATTCAAAAGCATCAACTTATCTTGACGTGTTGATCGTCAAGCGAAGACTGTGTTTCGACAGGCCAGACCACCACGTGGCGTGTCTCAGCGCCGCCAACTACAACTTGCTGGCACCGCCACGTCAGATGAAGCCCGAATGGTGGATCCCAAGTTTGTACGTGTACTGTGCCGACGCACTGGTGGTCAACCAGTATATTTGCGAAAACAACTTGCCTACTGATGTTTTCGAGCATGTATGGCTTGCTACCACAGCTTGCAGAATCGACGAAACAACAATACACCAACAAACCAACCACTTTCGACTTTGCTTTGAAGACTTGTACTTGCTGATTGCAACCGAACAGCAAGCACTGCTAGCACGACTAGAAGACAAAGTCGACTATACAGCTTGGCTGGGCCATGCCGAGCAATTTTGCAAGATGTTTGACCATGCTTTCAGTGTTGACCAGCAGGCCGACCAGGCCGACCAAGATAGTCAAACCGTGTTTGCAAAGTTCAGTGCAAACCTTCCCGTTAAACTGCGCCCCAATCTATTCAAAGACTACCAAAATTTGTTCGAATTGCCAAACTGTTCGGACAACCGTCTGGCAACTACTGTGCATGAAACTGAAAATAGACAGCAACAAGCAGCGTCATTCGGCTGGACTGGCGATCGGTATAAAGAAAACCAAAACAAGATTCAGGAATTAGTTGACACGTTTAAAGACTACTTGCCTAGGTATATAATAGTCGAACATTGGGATGCCATATCGGAATTGTCAGACGTTTTTGGCAACGATCTCGTTGGCTTAGCGCAAGATTGGCATAAACATCAAACAGAACTTCAAGAAGCTCAAGACCAGTTGAACACACTAATAAAAGAACAACAAGAACAAACAGCTGCAACTCATAAGTTAATCGTGGCAGAGGTAAAGAAACAGGTGAACGACGCAAGAATACATTACAACGATTTGCTGAAGAACCAATGGACGACAGAAAACTGGGTAGAAGATTTTTTCAATACATTAAAATCAAAATCTAAGTTCGATAACAAGGGCGATGACGCGAAACAACGCATTAGAAACAACGTGGCCCAGTTCATTGAAGCTCTTAATGACAATTACGCTGCTCATCTGTGGCAGCCAGTTGATGCCAAACGATACAACCAACTGCTGAGAAAACGAGAGTCTGATAGTTTTGAACGTAGACGTAGAGAACCAAATGTTTCGCATATTGCAGAGGAAGATATTCGTGTTGTAAGTAATCGTCATTTAGCGGAAGACCAGCGCTACAACGAGTATCGCGACGATCCCGACGACTTGCCGGTCGACCCGCGCCGGCAAACAGACAGTCCTGAACGCGACGTGGATTATGACAGCCACGACAGCCACGACAGCCACGACGATTGGGACGTTCCTTTGGACGCGCCTGCTAATCTGTCACCAACCAATAATGGTCATGATCTATTTGACAAACTAGCTATTTTCGATGATGCGTTGTTGAACAATCGTGCAGCTGTTTGGGAATTAGTCGACTACTTCGGAGAACAAGAACTCATCAAGTTGGCAGGCATGATACATTCCACAAACAAAAATCAAAACATACCACTTCGCGCTTGGATCAAAAACCTACCACGCCCAACTTACTTGAAGTATACAGCGCGAGAAGATACGCGCAACAAGCGGATTACAAACAACTTGGAAGCATTTGTACTTTGTTTGGCAGACAGGAACCATAATAATGTAAGGTTCGTGGAACCTGAACGACCGGAGTTCGACGAGCTGGTTGATAACGGCCTGCCTGGTGGTGTATTAATTGAACATCGTGACGCCATCGCGGAACTACTTGACATTTTCGGTGATGATTTGAGCAAGTTAGCTAAACAATTGCTATACGACCCAGACACAGCCAAATCATTTTATGCACACGAGATGGCAGTCAGAGCAAAAGACAAGTTGAGCAAACTGAACAAAGAACAACATGTGCGCATAGACACGAATTTGACAGCATTTATTGCAGCTGTTGCAAACCTGTCCGATAGCCACAATTCACATGCGGCTGGTTTCGTATCAGTTAATTCCAGGCAACGCGAGCCTGTGTCTCGACAACCTGACATTGTAAACAATAATCAAGACGCAACACAAGAAAAGACTAGCACAGTGTCTCAACAGTCTAGTCGAGTTGGCCAGGCAAGTCCATCTGGTTCAACTGGCCAACCTCTTGACGGAATGCCAGATCCAACAAAAGACACAACCAACATAACCAACACAACCCGCCCAGCTGTCACCACAAGTGGTAACAGTGCTGAAATACATGATCAGCGGGTCAAGTCTGGCACAGCCGATCCACCCGCCGACATTGGTTGGTTGCTGGATGATTCCAATGATTCAAACAAACTGGTTGTTGATGCCGACACAGATCCGGTCGATTGGAGCCTCAACCCAAGTTTGAATGCTGAATTTTCCACTACTTTGCTTGATGCGCAGACGAACAAACAGCAGCAAACAAATGATTTGCGTCAAATTGAACGAAACCAACAACAATTCAGCCGCATTTTTGGCAAACATGCAATGCAGGACTTGTTTTTAGAAGCCGTGCTTTATCCGCGGTACACCATGAGCCACTTGGATGTGTGGTTGACGAATGTAAAGCACCAGTTGAAAAACACTGCACAACTACAGATCTTTGAAAAACAGTTTGAAACTGAAACTAGTGATAATCAGACAATCATGAAAACCAGGCTGCTGAGTATGGTGCGCACTTTCAAAACAAGATTCAAGTTTAATGCTGGTGCCAAGCTCGAATCGTTGAAAGCAAACATTAAACCAGAAGTGTTGCAAAGCTTGGAAAAAGCAGTCAAAAAGGTAACTGCTTGGACAGACCAGAACTTTGATGAGTGGCTGCAAAAGACCAAGTTCGATTTAACTGACGAAGAGACGCATCGTTTGATTCGTCTGGCGCGGTATTGGCGCTGGAGCCCGCCAGACGCCAAGCCTAGTTCAGTTAGTGACGAAAAAAATGCAAGCAGTCGTGGCAATGCAGCCGAAAAACCAGATAGCCAGAGAAGACATGGATCGCCCAGCCAAATCTTCGACTTTTACAACAAAATACATGACATGCAAATTGAAACATATTCATCATCAGTTAGTAAACTGAGCCAAGCTAATACTATTTTCCGTCATGTCGGAAAGTTTGCAACAACCTACTTTCACCCAACACAACCGTACGTGTTGAAGTGCGCATATAATGAGGAACAGCGCCAACAGCTTGAAAAAGAATACAAATTGTTGCTTGAGATGAATTTGGCTAAATTGCCAGTACCGCAAGTGTATGAAGGCAATCATGATGGTTTGTTCAAAGTCGAAAACACCTATTGTTACGCCATGAAATACGAAGGCGCTCCAGTTTCAGACAAGATCGGGCAATGTTCTGTTGCCTTGGTGAAAGCAATCTTAGAGACTGTCAAATGTTTGTACGAAAAAGGATACAGCCAATACAACCTTCAAGCCAGCAAATTCGTTGTCAGTCACAACAAGGTTACAGCAGTCGGTGTTGGCACTATGAAACACGTGACGCTACCCAGTGCAGACACACTGGCTGTTGACATGCATCAGGTGAAGCGCCTGTTTGTAAAGCAAGGTTGTAAGGAAGACAACATCGACGCAGTTATTCACCAAGTCATAAGCGACCAAGATGTGTTGCAAGCTTGGAACACATTCCAACAGGTAGGTATAGGAAAGTCAGTCACAACAAGCAACAACAGCGACAGCGAAAGCATTCCGAGTGGCACGAGCAGGTATGGCACAAAAAACAAACCAAACCACGACCATCCGGGTGGTGCAGACGATGTTGTGCACAATGTCGGCAGTTCACGCGATGAACCATCCGATGACGCAGATGTGGATATGACCAACGATTATACAGCAGACGAGAAAAGACCTTGTTTGTACGATGCCGAAGTTGATCATGAAAAATCGCAAAAAGCACTCGACGACATACTGTCTGGAAAGCATTCAGCTGAAGCAGCTAAAACCAAGTTGTTTTGCGGCGCCGAGCACCTTGTGTGGATAAAAGACATGTTGGTCCTCAAACCTGGTACATGGTTGAATGACGCGATAATTAAATCTTTTTTAAATTTGATTACTTTGCCGGCCAATCACGCGATCGCAGATACGTTGACCAAGGATTTTATACTACTGCATCCATACATAAACATCAAAAGCGATGACAAAAAAGTTGCACCAAACATAACCAAAGTGTTCATGCCAATCAACGAAACCAGATATCATTGGTACTTTTTGATTTTCGACAAGCAACTCAACACTGTGACTGTGTGCGACTCGTTGACAAAAAATAACCAAGCACATGTGGCAGAGTTGGTCGCGAAAATTGTCAAGCATGATTACTTGGGATGGCATGACTGGGAATACAACCTGATCTTTGAAGATTCATATCCACAACAAGACAATGGCATCTCGTGCGGCGTTTTTGTTGCAATTGGTATTTGGCGCAAAGTACTGCAACTAGGGTTCGACAAAGAGTATACCGATTTTGACAACTTTGAGAAGAAATTTGATGACAACCCAAAACGCACATATTGGTTTGGTGGCGAGTACCAAACTGCGCGCAACTTTATCGGGCGGTCGTTGTTGGAACAACAAATTTATGACCAACATGACAAGATCCCGCCAGCCAGCAGACCGGTTTCAAACAGTCCAAGCCTGACCAGTCCAGGCGGGCCGCCGGATGATTCGGCCATTCAAGACGCGTGGTCTGCTTCGCACAGTCCAGCTGGCCATGGTGGCCGGTCGGCCTCGGCCAGTCCAAGCAAAACAGCCAGTCAAGCCAGTCAAGCCAGCGATGCTGCCAAGCCTAGTCCGCCAGTTTTGCGTGGGCCACACACGTCGCTGACGTCGCCAGGACAGTATGTGATTCGAGGCGAAATTCTCGACTATTTGTTGTGACTCATATGTTGACAGGTATGTTGGTTGGTTGGTTTTGGTTGGTTTTGTTTGTTTAAATTACAATGCAACCATGCAAGCTATCCAGTTTTTTGCCGAACATGCAGTCACAGTCGTCAGAATCACACACTCCGACGCCAGCAAGCCGTACTGTTTCGGCAAGCTGGCTACTTGGCCAGACTTTGACAAACTAGGCCACAGTGTGTACATTTCGCGCAAAGTCGCCAGGTGGGCCAAGCGGTCGATAGGCGTGCTGTTTGTGCCGCCAAATGTTCCACAGGAAGACCTGTTGGTCGGGCAGTACGTGTTGGTCGACTTGGCAAAGTCGAGCAAAGGATGGGTCGCACAAGCCATCTTGCCGCCCAGCTGGGCCGGCCCAGTCATTCAGTTCTTCAAACTATGCAGCCAAATCAATTCGATTAATTTGACCAAATCCAGCTTGGTCAGTTTGCGCGACAGCCTGGTGGTGCACTACCGCGGCATCCAGCTGGACGCGCTGTTCCACGCACTGTTGGTTCTCGGCAACGACTGGTCCAGCATTTTCAGCATGATGCAAGTCGACCAGCTGTCTGACTGGACCAGTTTCGACCTGATCGACCAAACCAGCAAAGACTTTTACGACTTGATAGTTGCCAGCCCGACCGAGTTTGTGTGCTTGATGGCATTCTGGACGCAAAATCCAGACCTGATCCAACAAGCAGCCGACAAACTGGTCCAAAACGACCAAACCGGTCAAACCAAGCTGACCGACCAGGCCAAGTTGTTCGTCAAGCAAGCTGCACAACACACCAGGCACTGCACCAGGTTGCTAAGCCAGTACTAAAAATATGTCGTTATAGAAAAAAGGATTGTTTGATTCGTTTAGTTGAAAACAAACAAATGGCCGAAAAGGCCAGCACGCGCCTGTTTAGCGTGTCGCTGCGGTCGTCCGACCGCGACGAAACGATCTACCCGACAGCCAGCCACTATGCGCTGGAGTTCCCTGCAATCGACAACGTGGTGGGCGTCCAGGTGGCCTCCATCGAGCTGCCCGAGTACGACACGCACTACACCATCCAAACGAATCTGAACGACAAGTTTACCTTTTCCGAGGGTCTGCGAATCGACTTCAACTCTGTGGTAAGCAGTGTCGACCAGATATCCGGCTTGGACCTGTTTCCGAACCAGGTCTGCATTCGGGAAGGCAGCAACAACTTTGTGGTGTCGATTCCAGCCTACCTGACTGAAATCACCAGCTTTTCCAGCAACAACTTGGTCACGCCCGACCTGGCCTGCGACGCCGGCTGGCGCAAGTGCTGGCTGGACTGGCAAGCCAGCAACCCGACTGCGCCGGCGCTGTCGGTTGTCTGCTCGACTGCCGGCTATGTCGGCCAGCTGGTCGCCAACTCGCTCGGCACCAAGTTGTCCATCACAGCCGACGAAGCCAAGTTCAGGTACGGCTATGTGCACCTGCCGCCAGTCAGCACTGCTGAAATTTGTTCGTTTCTCAGCTTTGCCTTCCAAAACTACTCGACGTATTCCAGCACGCCGTCCAGCCGACCAAGCACGTACACGTTTGCCTACAAGCACGGCAGAGTGTGCGTTGAATCGACCAACACGACCTCCAGCCTGCACTTCGTGACGACTGCCAATGCAGCCCAGACGCCGTGGTACGGCTCGCAGAACAACGGCTTTGCGACCCGCATGATGCTGAACAATGCCGCGCCAGGCATCACGTCGATGATGTACATGCTGGGCTTTTCCAGCTCGAACCGCCAGACCAGCCAGCTGAAAGTGCTGCGCCGCCAGGCCGAGCTGACTGTCAGCGGGTTCATTGCTGACCAGCCGCCGAGGTTTCTGTTCGAAGCCAGGCTGCCGCAAGGAGTCTACACGCCTGCCGACTTGGTCACGCAGCTGCCGATTGCCATGAACCCGCTGAACTTTGTGCAGACAAGCTCGACTACCACAACTACCACCACCGCCATGGGCGCTGGCTACTTTGGCTTTCGCGACTCGGCTGGTAGAGAAAGCCTGATTGTCGTCAACAGCGGAAGGTACACCCCAGAAACGTTCTGCCAGGCAATCGAGTACGCGCTGAACCGCCAGGACAGCCGCGCACCGTACACGTCCAACAGTCGGTTTTCGTACGGCGCAGTCATGCTTAGCTTTACTGTGTCGCACAGTTGGCCAAATGTGACTCAACCTGCTGTGGTCTACAGTGTAGTGTACGACTACTCGACTTACAAATTCACCATCAAGTCGGCGTTCGCTACTGCCGTCAAGCCGTTCGACCCGTCGACTGCAACTGTACTGTCCAGCCAGGCTGGGCCTGTGTTTGGCCTGCTGTTTGACCCAACCAGCATTGGCAAGATTGCAGCCCAAATTCCAGACTTGTCCAGCATGTGCACCACTTCGAACTTGGATCGCATGTCCAAAACGTTTGGCATGACCATGCGCGACTACACGTCCAGCAACAGCTACACGTCTGACAACCAGGTTTGGATTCCCAAAATTGCCTTTCCTCTGTCGGTCATGGTCGACATTTTTCGGTACGACGACCCGTCAGAGATGGGTGTCGGCAACACGTCGACAGCAGTGGGCGCAGGCACACCAGCGTATCTGTTTCCGACTGGCACGTACGCTGTGACAGGTGCAACGCCGCCTGTACGGTCCATCAACCTGTCCAGCCAGTGCCAGCCAAGCATGGTGTCGACCTCGACCAACTACTCGACGTTTGACATCACCGCGCCGACAATTGCAATTGCCAACCAAGGATACTTGGCAAGCGACTACACCATCAGCGGGGCAGGCGGCAACATCGCGACAAATACCTACTTGGCGATGGACATTGGCGTCACAGGCGACGCCAGTGCATCTGCAAGCATTATCCGGGCAAGCAGTGTGTCCTACAACAAGGACGCCACATTGGCGACCATATCAGTAATCGACACTGGTGTCGGCTCAATAACAGCATCCAAGCCGTTTGACGGCATTTACAGCGATGACATGCTGCGCATGCTGACCATCAGCAACGTGTCGTCGAACGAGCCGCACATGTTGATCAGCCAGCATGCCAACCAGGTGTCGTCGTCCAACAAGGCATACATGACGACCAAGCCGTTTGGGTTCCAGGTCAGCGACATTGTGTCAACCAGGTGTATCAGCAACGCACTGGTGCTGTCCACACAGGTGAACCGCATTTTCACTGCCCCAACATGGCTTGGTCCAAATCGCGGTTTGTTGGTCGGCCAAACGTACACACTGGGGTCGACGGGCGCGATGACTGCTGGCAGCTTTTATCTGGTAGTTGGTGGCGACCGCAACGCAGTATTGCAAGCAACAACAGCAAATGCGGCAGTGGTGGTTGACGCCGGTTCGGGCTACTACCCGTCAGACGGCGCTACCGCATCAACGTACCGGGTGCGCGGCCCGATCATGTACCATGCGTGGCAAGGCATCGTGGTGCAGCAAGCCAACTCAGGCGGCCACTTCACTGACTCGACTAATTCGCAGCGCGACCAGTTCATGTCTTGCCTGCCGTACTTGTCGCAGAGTTTGTCGTGCACAGCTGCCAAAACTGTGGACGGGGCGTGCATGCGCTTGCGCGTGCCGTCTGGCTTCGTTCAGCAAACGTCGTCAGTGTACTTGTCTGGCAACCTCAACTTTGTCAACGAGTTCTACCAGGCGCGGCTGGACGTGCACATCGAAGACTTGGCAGGCTTGAAGGCCAACCATGCCGGCACTATTCTGGGTGTCGGCAAAGCCAATTTGGCAATGTCAAGCACGCTCAGCATGCCGAACGCCATCAACCTGGACGCTGTCAGCTACGTCATGCTAAAGTTCATTGGGCTAAACAACCAGCGCTCTAATCAGATCCACTGGACAGACAGCAAGATGCTGGGTGATTTGGTGACCAAAGTGGTGCTGGGCGCGCCCACATCCATTGTGCGCGGCCTGCTGTCCAGCGTGGAGTTTGCCAAGCAGCGCATTGGCAGATTAGAGCTTGCCTTTTACATGCCGGACGGCCAGACGCTGTACGACTTTCACGGTTTGGAGCACTCGCTGACTTTGAACTTTATGATTCGCGACCCAGTTGCCAAGCGCAAAATTGACCAAGTGTAATTTAAACCGAAACAACAACCAATCTGTCACAGACTAGCTGTTTTGACTTTGCATTTTGCTTTGCAAGATGGCCGAACAAGTTGGACAAGTTGGGCAGGTTGGGCAGGTTGGACCAGCTGGACCAGCTGGTCCAGTTCCAGCCAAACGTGGCCGCCAAGACCAGCCGCAAATGCCGAGATGGCCGCAGTACCAGGCCAGCAAGAAGAAAATGTCGAGCATGTTTGACGTGGTGGACATTCTGGCAGACCAGAAATCCAATCTGGTTGGCGTCCGGCGTGAAATGGCCGGCAACCAGTGTGTGTCGATTGTGGTGGGCATTTGGCGACCGTCAGGCATTGTGGCGCATCATGTGTCGGACTTTGGTTTGATGAGCATGTATGCCAACCTAGACTTTTGCGAGGCAGCTATCAGAGCAGCAGCGAATGATGGCATGCCATGGGTGGATGCCAGTTCAGAGGCTGCTCAGCGTGTTGGGCAGTCGCTGGACGCACTGGACTGGTTGCTGGACTGTGCGGAATGGAAGACCATGCTGGCAGATGCGCTGCGCAGCTGCTACCACGAAATCGGGGCTGCCGGCCTGGCCTACCACCTGGTGCTGTGCACAGTCGACTGCCTGGCTGAACGACAAGCCATTCCAGAAGGATGCAAGCGAATCCTGGATGCCATCCAGGCTTGGCTGGACAAAAACACATAGCTTTTGGCCGGTATGAGCTGTTTGGCCGTGGTTTGCATGGTTGGGCTGGTTGACTGGTTGGCTGGTTGGCTGTTTTGGTTCCACATGCTTTGAACAACTTGTATAACTTTACAACGTAAATAATTACCAAACAACATGCGTTTAGTCACCACCACTGCCACCACTGCCACCACTGCCACCACCGCTGCCACCACTGCGACTGCCACCACCACTGCCGACATCACCAATCTTGCGCTTGCGAGCTTGCTGCGTCTGGCCCAGCAGCTCCAAGATTCTGGAGCATGTATTTTGGCCGACTGTGCAGTCTGGGCTGGCTTTGCTGTCAAGCAGCAACTGCACGGCTGGCAAGCTGTTTTTCCAAACGGCTGTATCAAGCGGGCCGTAACCACGCTTATGACAGGTGGCCTGGATCGGCAAGTAGTGCGCCATGCAGGCCAAGTGGTCGAACTGCGTCGCATCGAACAACGACTTGCATTTATGGTCGTGTTGGCAGCAGGGCGAAGCAACTATTTTTTCAAACCAGCCTGGTGCACGACACTGGACTGGCACAACACCGCTCGGCAATACACCGTTTGGGTTGACCTTGAAGTTGATCAGCGCTTGCACAATCGGCTCTGCGTGTTCGTTGTTTTGCCATGCCGACACCATCAAGTGCTGCCTGTCTCGCAAGTCCAGTACCAAGTATTCGCGCACCAGGCTGCCACAATCACTTGGCAGCTGCAACATGTTGATCACAGTGCGCACTGCCTGTTGGGGCAGAGCCAGCAGCGCCGAAAACACCAGATGCTTGGACTGCTTGGCCGATTTGTCAAGCAGGTCCAGCCAGGCCGAGTTGTGGATGGAGCACATACAGAGTGCCATGCTTGGTACGTCTGCAATCATGGCGATATGGTCGACAGCGCGCTGTGCCTCAGAATCCCATCGCATGTCTTTGCACACCATGTCTTCGATCAGCTTGGCTGCGCAAACCAGTTTGTAGTTGGACAGCATGTAGCTCAGGATGCGACGGTGTCCACACCGGATTGCACTTTTGCACAGCTTATCGACACGCCCACTCGGATCGGCTTTGGCGTGTATTAGCCTGGCCACAAGCTGCGCGCCCTGGGTGTCCGATTGGCACCACACTATGGCAGTGCCCAGCGTGGAGTTGCTCGGCTGTACGTTGGCGCCAAGCAGCACTTCGACACAGTCATGAGTGCGATTCGAAATTGCCAGTTTCAGCGCCTTCTGGTGGTGCTTTCCAAACTCACCAGTGTTGACCAGGACCTTGAGGACCGACAGTTGTTTGTTGTATACTGCATGTTCAAAGGCTGAGCCGTCGTCATCGTGCCACGCCGGATCGGCCTTGGCGTCAAGCAACATCTGCGCAATGCCAGCATCGGCGCAGTTGTGCAGCACCATTGTGCGGTTGAGTTCGACTGTGTTGTTGTGCAGCTGCGGCGTGCTCAGCAGCATCTTGACTATGCGCCGACTGTTGTTTTCTACAGCCAGTTCAAGTGGCGACCGTGCAGTTCGAACCAGCGGGTTGGCTTTGGCAGCCAGCAGCTTCTCCACTTCATCAGCGTCATAGTCGTCACAGGCGCGGCTAAGCAGGGTTTGACCATCAGGGTCTGCCCAGTCGATCATACCTGGTGTGCAACTTTCTCAGGCTGTTTGGTTAGTTTGGTTAGTTTGGTTAGTTTGTCCAGCTGTACCGAGCAGGTATGGATTGCATGGCTTCCAGCAAGCTGTGGCTTTTATTTCGGTTTGATTGTTTGTATATCTGCTTGTTGGTTCACGGTTGGTCGGTTGGTTGGGTTGCATTGCATGTTTTGCATGATTTCCACGGTTGGTCAGTTGGTTGGGTTGCACGGTTTGCATGTATTGAACGATGTTTACGGTTGGTCGGTTGGTCGGTTGGTCGGTTGGTCGGTTGGTCGGTTGGTCGGTTGGTCGGTTGGTCGGTTGGTCGGTTGGTCGGTTAGTTGGTTAGTTGGTTGGTTGGCTGGGTTGCCGAAATCAGACTTTCAACCAAACTCTGCAAACCAACCAACCAACCAACCAACCAACCAACCAACCAACCAACCAACCAACCAACCAACCAGCCAACCAACCAGCCAACCAACCAGCCAACCAACCAGCCAACCAACCAGCCAACCAACCAGCCAACCAACCAGCCAACCAACCAGCCAACCAGCCAACCAGCCAACCTGCGTTACAAATTTTGAATTTACCAGTAAAGCTTGCAGTCTGGGATTTCGTCCCACAGTATCATGTTGCCTCGCCAGCCAAGCTCTGTTTTGCCCGTCATGTCGGCATATGCAACTTTTTTGCCAAGCAGCACGGTACCGTGGTCTTCAGCAGGCAGCACGCCTTGGACGTCAAGTGGGTACCAGTGACCTGGTTTGTAGCTGACTTCCAGGCAAAAGACATCTTGTTCGCCAGGAGGGTCGCGTTCTTCGTGTACCAGGCACCACGGCGCCTTGTTCAAACCAGGAATTTCAGGCAGCTTTGAAATGGTCCAGCGGGAAGCACCCAACAACTTTTTGGCAGGAATAGCAGTTTGTTTGGTAGTTGCTTGACGAAACGTGTTGTACATTGTGTCACAAAAGTTCCTGTCAAACACTGCTACATCAACAGGTTGCAGCTGCACCAACTTTTCAAACTTGGCTTTGTTGAGCATCAACCGTTTTCGTTGCAACAACTCTTCAACTGACATGACTGGTTTGTTTGGTTGGTTTGGTTGGTTTGGTTGGTTTGGTTGGTTTGGTTGGTTTGGTTGGTTTGGTTGGTTTGGTTGGTTTGGTTTGTTTTGTTTTACCAGCTTTGTAGGTTTGGACTGCTTGGATTCGGACCGTCGCTTGGCTGGTTTGGCTGGTTTGGCTGGTTTGGCTGGTTTGGCTGGTTTGGCTGGTTTGGCTGGTTTGGCTGGTTTGGCTGGTTTGGCTGGTTTGGCATTCATGATGGACATCAAATTTGTTGCAATTGTTTGAACTGTTATTTTTTAGTAGCATGTGTGTTTACAGCTACTTGTCTGTATTGGTCAACCGTTTTGTTCTGCCAACATGGCGTGCACCACGGATCCCAAACGGTAGTGTTGTGCTGCACGCTGCTTGCCCGGCCTTTATGACAGACTCGATGTCCAGATGGCGAAAAACACGATCCGAAACTGTTTGAAGACAGTAATGCTGATGATTGCCACTTGGAACGATTGTTCGAGGCCGATGATGCCTACCATGACGATGAAGAAATAGAAAACCATCTTATGAACGGGGTGCGATTTGGAGAGTTTACTCTGGTTTTGATTAACGGAACTGCGCTTCTTTACGAGTCGGAGAATGCAACGTCAAACCTGAACATTAACATAGTTCAACAGGCAGCGTATTTTGCATCGGCATGTGGTGGTTTGAACGATGAAGCAGCTGCAAATTTGCAAAGTGCGCTCAACCAAGCGGCTAAAATATTGACTGGACAAACACATCTCAAACCTCTAGTTACTGTGTCGCTTGTACTTGCGTACGACGACTAGGGTTCATTGCAGTGTGTGAGGTTTAGGGCATCCCAACGTGGGCCACGACGCATTGTCGGACTGGCAAGCAAGCATGTAACGTGTTAGTAGACTTTACAGTAAACAAACTTACAGAATTTTGTGTGCATCGTTTTTTGAACCGTCGAGTTCTGCCAACATGGCGTGAACCGCATTTTCCATGCGGTAGCGTTGTGCATAGCGGTGTGCTTGCCCGGCTTTTTTGACAGACTCGCGACTCCAGCCTATGTCCAATGCTTTGCGAAACACGATCCAAAACTCTTTGAAAGCAGTAATGTCGTTGTGGCTGGCATGCTTTACTTCGTAAAAGACTGAATTGGCAAAGTTGTTGGACTGTGCCAAGCACATTTGGCGCGACACCAGCTGGTCTCGCTCGGCGTGCAAAACCAGCACTGGCGACCGAACGAACTTGGCCCACTTGGCAGCATCAAAGGTGTGCACCATGATGCCAAGCCAGTCGAGAAACTCCAAGCCGACCAACTTGGGAATGCTGGGAAAGCACGACGCCAGAATCAGCGTCTTGACCATGCGCTGGTTTGCCACGAAAGTGGCCACACAGCTGCCGAGCGACTGGCCGAACAGCACGACATGCTCAGCAAGCATTCGGTTGTTGCGCACAATGTGGTCAAACGTCATCACTGCATTGTGCAGCACCATGTTTTGGCTGGGCACAAAGACTTGGCCAGCATAACCGGGATACTCGACCAGCGCGCACGCCATGTTTGCCTGGTCGCACTGTTCAACAAACGCAAAGTGGTCAGACGCCAGGCTCGCGTTGCCGTGAAACACAATGACTATGCCCTGGTGTGTTGGCTTGGCAGAAAAAAAGTAGCGCAGCTTGGTCAACACAATCATAGTGTCCAAGTTTGTGCTTTGAACTGTCTGGCTGACGCGCTGGATGTGGCTCGGCAAGTCTTGCTTGTCAAAGTCATCTTTGTAAGAGTAGTTCGACACCCGGAACACAAGCCTGGGCTCAACAAACCGGATGGAAAACCAAACCAAAAACAAAATCACTAGCAGCACTATGACGACCATTGAAATGCTCAGCCATGTGTTGACACGCTTTTTTGATTCAATTTCAACTGCTTGTACTGTTTGAACTGTTTGACCTGCCAGCAACGCCTGAACCTTGGTCAACGCACTGTGGCGAGTCTGATTGGTTTGGTTGGCAGGCGAACCAGTTATAGGATCAATTCGGCATGTTTCATGTGTGATGGTTGAACCGGTTTGGTTGAGTTGGTTTGATTGGTTTGATTGGTTTGGTTGGTTGGTGATAGTCGGACCAATTAGGCTAGTGGTCGGGTTGGTTTGGTTGGACTGGTCAGCCCAGCTAGTTTGGCTTGCTGCGTCTGTCATTATGGCTTGCCTAAATTAAACAGTTGGTAGTTTTTGAATGCCAGATGAATTTTCCAACTTGGCAAGTTGGTTTAAATGTGCATTAAACGCATCAAACGCATTAAACGCAGTAAACCCAGTAAACGCATTAAAGCAGTAAAGCAGTAAAGCAGTAAAGCAGAAAAGCAGTAAAGCAGTAAAGCAGTGAAGCAGAAAACCCGATAAAACCAGAGAACCTATTAAACACATAGTTTGACAACTTGTCAATCGCGCATGATATGTTGGACATGACAAACAATATACCAGCAACGTTTTGACTTGATTATTCGTCACCAGTTTTACCAGTTTGGGCCAGCCAAACCACCAAACCACCAAACCAAGTTTCCAGATGAAGCGCAAGATTGGCAGGGTCAACCAAGACTTTGCCAGATGGTTGGTGAACTCGTCGCCAGTGTTTGAGCTCACATCGGCCGACTGCGACGAAAGCCTGGTCGAGTTGGTAGGCCAGCTAAACCAGCACGATGCGCATGCCTTGGAAAAGGTTTGGAAACACACTGCTGGTCTAGCCGAGCTGGCAGTCTGCTACAAGTACCACCTGCAAGTCGACATTGCCAAGCTGTGCAACCGACCAGTAGTGTTGGACCAGCCGGACCAACCGGACCAACTGGACCAATTGGACCAGCCAGACCAGCCAAGCCAGCCGAGCCAGCTAAGTGTGTTGAGCATGTTGAACCGGTTGATTAGCTTGGGCATGCCCAGACTGCCTTGTTGTGCGGCAGTGGCCCGCCTGGCCGGCCATGTCGCTGAGCTCGACCGAATAAACAACTTGACGCACAACCAAATGTGCCGAGCAGTTTCCGAAATGTGCGCCTACTTGCTGGCCGACCTTGCGATTCGGCAGCAGGACCAAGCGTTCTGGCTGGTCAGTCTGGGCAAACCGATGCTCATCAGCAACTGCGTGGCTGCACGCCTAGTGGACTACACGTGGTACAGCATCGAAAAGACCAAGTTGGGCATGTGCTTGGTGCGGCGCTTCCTGGACCAAATCCACCATGCGCGCCGAGATGTCAGCCAGGCACGCCTGCTGTTTGGTTGCACAGCCGACCAGATCTGGGCAGCCAGCACAGCCGACCAGCTGGTGATTGCCAGTCCGGCAGCAAGTTGCGTCGTCCAGCTGGACAACTGGACAGTCCAGACCGATCTTGCATTCCGCAGCACTGGCAAGCCAGACCTGTATGGCAACTTTGCCATCCTGAAAGGCAACCAACAGTACACAGTGGTTGTTCTGCCCAGCCAGATGTGCCACAAACTCACCAGTCCATATCTGCTGGTTTGCTGGCAAAACAACCAGTTGTGCATAGCATACCAGCAAGATGGTGTCATCAACGTGGTGCTTTTTGACCAAATTAGTCCAGCCAGTCCAGCCAGCCCAGCCAGTCCAGCCAGTCCAGCCAACCCGGCCAGCCCAGCTAGTCCAGCCAGCCTACACGGCCTAACGTGCAAGACCATCTTTACCAACGACAAGAACGACAAGCCAGTCGACCTGGTTTGGTCGCGCGACAAGACCTACCTGTTGGTGTTTGACGCGCATGTCGTGCAGTGCGACATGTTTTGACAGTATTGACAGTATCGACAGTATCGACATATTCGTAAAGTTAGAACCACTGCGTCAGAAACTGGTCAATAGCCTGCAAGATGCTTGCCTGGCTGGATTGGTCGCCTGGCTGGATGCTTTGCAGTTTGAACTTGTCGATGCTTTGCTTGACTGCTTGCTCGTGCTGCATCATCAGCTGGTACACATTGTTGAACCACTCGTGGTTCCTGCTTGCTGCCAACACACCCAGCGATGCGAACCTGCCGCTGTGCGCCAGCTTGCTGTCGTTGTCGCAGAATTCAATCAGCAAGCCTGCTGCCGCCATGGCGTCGTGGATGTTGGCTTCCTTCAAGCCTTTCCAAGTGTGCTCGGCAGCCAGGCAGATGCGCGGCACATACTGCGTCGATGCAAACTGTTCAGCTGCTTGTTGGTCGGACATGATTGACAAAACAACTCAGACTTTGCTTGCATGGTTTGCCTGGTCTGTTTTGGCTTTGAAAAAAATGACATCTTGACATATGATGAGTCACTAAACTGGTTACAAACATCAACACTACTGCACTCTGCGCCGAACTCTGCCAACTACAAGCACGTGGGTGCGGTCTTCTCCGCGGCAGTCGCCTCGGCAGTTTTGATCTACTTTGTAAATCGATGGAATCTGTGTCCACTCGGAAGGCGGCTGTCCGCGCAGGCTGCATACTGCCACCACGTAGTAGTTTTCGCACGACGTCAAGTAGACCTCGGGGCGCCGCGCAAAGTTGCAGTAGCCCCACCGGTTGTGGTACATTGCTTGAACGTATTTTGGAATTTTACTGAATGGAACCAGTTTTGCCAAGTCGTACTTGTCGGCAAAAGCTTCACGGTTGGTCCAAACGTCCTGGTTAGCGCCGACGCCGCCAATTTTGGCCACCAACGAGCCCCAGGCGGTTTTGGCAAACAGCTTTCGCAACCGCTCAGGCAAGTACGACGCCTGCGTTTGGCAGACTTGGCTAGCCAAGAACGACTGTTCCATGGTCGATATCGTCTTTCAACGTTTTCAGACTGTCAAGCACATTTGCATAATTGGCATGTTTTGCATACTTTGCATGCTTTGCATGTTTGTCATATGTTGGACGACATATGTGTCGGCAAGTTTAACCATAGTCGCCGCAAACGGTCAATTAGCACGGACAAAACAACCAAACTTGGTTGTTTTACCAATTGTTGACGGGACGTAGATTAAAAGTTTTGTTTTGTTTGGTTGACCCAATTCAAACTATTTCAACCAATTTAAAACCATAGAACCTAACTCGTATTTCTCGTCGCATTTTTACAGTTAACTGTAATTTCTTTCAACTTTGGTGGTTGGTTGATTAACCTGCAAGCATGGCTGAACCAGATGTGCCGACTGTGCCGTCTGTGCCGACAGTGGTGCTCAATGCCTCTGAGCTGGCAGCTGCCATCAACCTGTCCAACTACACGACGCCCGACCAAGTGATCGCCAAGATGTTGAAGCGGCGCGATCCCAAGCTGTACTATGAAAACCTGGCGGCAATCGACGCCAAGCTGCTGACAGCTGCCCAGTTGGTCAAGCAGGCCAAGCTGGATGTCTCGACTGCCGAGTCGGCGCAAGACAATAGCTTGGCAGACCAGCAAGTCGACAAGCTGCTGGACAGCAAGCTGGTCGACATGGACCAGGCTGGCATCAGCAAGTTGCTGGACCAGTTGGTCAGTTGCGATGCTGTGCAGCGCTTGGCAGTGCTGGAAACCAATTTGGCGTGCACAGTTGCCTTGAAGCCCAAAATAGCAGAAAAGCGCAAGCTGGCCATGCTGGACACGGCTAGCTCGCCAGACCTGGTCAAGCTCACCAGCTTGGTCGAGATGGTCAAAGTAAAGCACAGTGACCAGCTGACCAGCGCCGTCAAGTCGGTCGTCAACTGCTCGCGCGGCAACACCGGCGAGACGCCTGCCATCAAGCTGTACGAGCAGCAGACTGGCCAGACAGTCACAGACTGCAACGCCAAGCTGTTTAGCAAGCTGCTGGTTGAAACACCCGACATGAAGCTGGTGCTGAACGGCAAGGTCGACGGCCTTGTCGGCAACAGAGTCGTCGAGGTCAAGACCAGGCGGTACAAGTTCTTCGACAAGCTGCCAGAGTACGAGTCGGTGCAGATCCAGGCCTACATGTTTCTCACCGACAGAAAGCTGTGCGACCTGGTGCAGTCCTACGACAACCAGATCAAAGTCAGCTCGCACAAGTTTGTGCCGACCAAGTTTGACAAGATTGTGCAGGCTGCCAGGACGTTTGGCGAGCAGTTTGTCAGAGTTCTGGCGTCGCAGCAGTGCCAGCAAGCCATACTCGCCCAGCTGGCAGAGTCCAACCAGCTGGTTTAGCAAAAAATTAGTCGAGTAGTAAAAACATCTAATTCTTTCAAACAACAACATGGCCTGCATCAGACGCGCACTGCGCAACCAACCACTTTGCTCCATACTGGGTTCAACCAATTACACCAATTACACCAATTACACCAAGCACATGAATCAACACACTTGGCAGCCTTTTTCTAGTTTTGCTGTTCAACAGACCTTGCCAGTTGTGCCAGTTGTGCCAGTTGTGCCAGCTGTGCCAGTTGTGCCGATCATACCAGTTACAACAAGCAGCATGGTCAAAACAAACCACATGGTGCAAAGTTCGCAAAGCCACTAAAGTCGCCGTTTCGGTTGTTGTGTTGTATGGTTGTTAGTTGACCAACATGTGTAGTAAACCATTTCAAAGCACAATCATTGGGTCGAAATAGTTTGTGCATCTAGTCAACAAGCCAAGCTAGTGTTTGCATGTATGCGTTTTCACAAACTTACTGGCTGTTGCAAAATTTGAATAACATGTAAAAAGCAACCAACTGAAACTGCGCAACTAAACAAGTATGTCAACCACAAGTGATTGTACAAGCCAGAGTGCACCAACATTGGATTCTGTCGACATGCCGAAAAAGCGCAGTGCCGGGCAAGCTGGTGTTGACAGCCAAGACTGTGCAGAGTTGACAAAGCGTTTGGCAAGTGCTTCCGATTCAGACAAGCAGCAAAGCCAAAACCGTGACGACAGTAAAGACGGTGATAAACAACGCGACAGCAAAAACAGCGACGATGCAAGCCAGTGCGACAGCAAAAACAGCGACGATGCAAGCCAGTGCGACAGCAAAAACAGCGACGATGCAAGCCAGTGCGACAGCAAAAACAGCAACGATGCAAGCCAGTGCGACAGCAAAAACAGCGACGATGCAAGCCAGAGCGACAGCAAAAACAGCGACGATGCAAGCCAGCGCGACAGTGATGACAGTGATGACAGTGATGACAGTGATGATCAACACAACAATCATACGATCCAGATGGTGCACATTTGCTACCAACACGACTATTATAATGTACACTGTTGCGACCATAAAAGCGAACAGCTTGGCTTGCACGACATTGTGTTGGACGACCAAGTCGACATTGTGTGGTTCAGGTGCTGCGAGTGCAAGTCCTGGTTGCAGCACGACGTGTGTGCCGACGACTTTTTTATGTACGACTACCGCGACACGTGTCAGGTAGTGCATTGCTGCCAATGTGGCGTGTTTCTGACAGACATTTTGCTGACCAAAAACGAAGATACCATCATGCGCTTCGACGACATCAAAAAGTATGCCTACTCAGATGCAAAGCTTGAAGCAAAATTTCGAAAAAAGCTGAGCCTTCCAGACGACGTGCCGATCGACCTGTTCAACATACCGCTTGTTCAAGTCGACGCATACTGCAACGTCAACTCGCCAAGCAAGATTTGCAACGAAAACACTGTCATCTGCCCGGCTAGCTACAATGCACACAGCATGGCAGGCCTTGACTTTGGCGTGTCGTACGTGCGGCGCCAACACGACAAGAAGTTTGTGTATCTGGCATCTGATTAGCTTACTTTAAACAACCCAGAAAAACAAGTCGCAGGCCGCCATGGCGGCTGCCATCATCAGCCAACTGGTCATGTCTGCGAGCCAGTCAGCCACCGCCGCGGCCATGTGGCACACTCCTCTGATGACAGCCATCACGACAACCACGATTGTGTATGCAAGAAACAGCACAACCATGACCGCCACAACAATTGCACAAAAGATGCATGTCACCAAACCACGACAGCAACCATGTTGGCTGCTGGTAGTACTTCCTTGCTCAATGCGCCTCTTCATATAATCAAGGCGGCTAATGATTTGTTGCACAGTTGGATGCGCAGTTGGTTGCACATCTGGTTGCGCAGTTGGTTGCACATCTGGTTGCGCAGTTGGTTGCGCAGTTGGTTGCGCAGTTGGTTGCGCAGTTTGAATTGTAGCAAACAGTGCCATTATTTGGTCGACAGTTGTTGACAGTGCCATGATTTGTTTGGTGTTTGGTCGACTGGTTGGCTGGTTGGTTTTGACGGTTTGGTTGGTTGGTCAGCTGGCTGGCTGGTTGACTGGTTGTTGTTGTAAAACTATTGCTGTTGAACCATGCACTGTGTACTTTTTGAGTACCATACTTTACCAGTTTTGTCTGCACACTGCGACTGGTAGACAGTGTTGGCGCATTCGTAATCGGTAGTTATTCGGCTGCATGTGCTTCCATCAGGTAACGGTTGGTTGTTCAGCAGCCGCTCGCAGGACTCGATTGCAGGCGGATACAAACCTGGTGCAACTGGATGCATACCTTCTATGGTCTGGTAACACGTCACGTTGGCTGGCTGGCAAACTTGGTTGACGCACTTGCCGCCTCTGCTGAACAAAAATGTCGAACACTGTTCGTCGGAGGTGCATGCAGCACACTGGCCAACATCGTATGTGGCTGCTTGGCAAACTGATTTTTCGGCATCCCAGCGACACAAGTGGCCGTCTGGAACTATCTGGCAGTCAGACTGGCCAAGCGTAGGACAAACTGCAAGTGAGTAGTCATCCGCAGCGACAAAGCTGCCGCAATAGTTGGATGCGCAGCACAGATTGCCCATACACGTGTCGACTACTTGTCCAGACTTGTCCAGCGTCCAGCCGTACTTGCAAAACGTGCCTTGCTGGTTGGGCAAGTTTGGTGGTTGAACCAACGTGTAGCTGCTGGTTGCCAGGCCAGGATCGCACTGACAAGCTGCTTGGCTCGTTTGTGTGACTTTTTGCGTGTCTTTGCAAACCCAGTTTTGTTGGTCGCACTGCCACGTCAGCTTTTCGCAGGTCGTGTCAGGACAGCCTGCTGCCATCTGGCCAAAACCTGGCTCGCATTTGCCGCTGGCTGGGTTGCATCCATATGTGTTGGAACCAGACGGACTCGGCGGACTCGGCGGACTCGGCGGACTCGGCGGACTCGGCGGGCCAGACCTACCAGACCTACCAGGCTTGCTGTACACTGCGACCAATGTGACTGCCACACCCACTGCAACCAAAACACAAACCACAATTGCAATGATGCGCAGTGCGCGATGCTTGGAACTCATTTATTGTATCGCGACAATTTGTCATGTTGGTTTATAATGGTTTATAATGGTTTATGGTTTATAATGGTTTATCATGGTTTATGAGCTTTATGTTGGTTTATGATGGTTTATGATGGTTTATGATGGTTGGTTGGTTGGTTTTTGACAAATTGGTTGGTTGCAAGACAGTTGTAATTGCAGCATGTGTGTCTCATGATATGGTTTCAGGCCAGATTGGAAAGCAGCTTGCCAACATGCTCGAGCACCGAACTTGGCGAGCCCAACGTCTTTGGAATTACTTGCTTTAGTTGGTTGGCTTGGCCAGCATAAAACTGGCGCTCTTCGCTGCTCAGATAAAAGCAACGCGACGTAACAGTAGCAGCATAAATGTTGTTAGCCAGTTGGTCGGTTGGGCAGCTCCGAACAAAGTCGTCGTACGGGTAGCTCTTCCAGATTTCTTTGCCTGCAAACTCAAACGCAGTGTAGTCTTTGCTGACAGCAGCGTGCACCACACGTAGGTCGTTTCTTAGGCTCCGCGACGCCCAGCGCAGCAGTTCCGGCCAGACAGAAACTGTGTGCAGCACAAACTCAAAGTTGTCTTTGACGCTTTTGTCGGCAAACTCAAACGCCAAGCAGTTTTGCTGGACAGCTGCGCGCACAACGTCCAAGTTCTGGCGCATTGCCGGGCTTGCATGCTTTAAAGCTATGCCGTTTTTGGCAACAACTGCCAGGCAGACCTCGACTTGGTTTTCCAAGCAGGCGCATTCAAGCAGGTACGGATACTTGGCAACCATTTCGCCCAGTTGCTTGGCGTCTTGGCTTTGTGGAAGTTTTTTGACAAACCACAAGGCATCTATGTCTTCTTTTATGGAAGCGTTGATCACATCGTCGTCGCAGTAAACAGCATGTTCAAGCATCAAACCCTCATTGACGACAGCTGCCATGACGAACTGTTTGTCGATGCGGTACTTTTTGCTTATCATAAGCAGTGCCTCAGGATCGTTCATCACGGCATGCAAGCAGTTTTCACGGCTTCTGGCTGCTTTGCTTGCATACTTGATGGCTTCGCCGCACTGCTGCACGGCCAGGCACACAGTTTCTGGATCCGACTGCAAGCGCTGGCTGGCCCACCGCAATGCCAGGCCGTTTTTCTGCACGGCTCGCCGGACCAATTCGGTATGGTCGCGGATGCTTTGACAGGCTCTGCGCAGCAGCAAAGCATTTCTGTCCAGCACGATGCTTGCAACACTTTCGTGCCAGCGAAACTTGCTTGGAATGCTGGACAAGACTTTGTGCAGATTTTTTAAATCGCACTTTGCAACCAGCAAAGCCCAGTGTACAGATTCGTCCGACTGGTTTGCTTGGCTTGCCTGGTTTGTTTGGTTGGCTGGTTGGCTAGTTGCCATTGTTGCAAGGCCATAATCGTTTGGCTGGTTTGGCTGGTTTGGCTGGTTTGGCTGGTTTGACTGGTTTGGCTGGTTTGACTGGTTTGACTGGTTTGACTGGTTTGGCCGGTTTGACTGGTTTGACTGGTTTGGCTGGTTGAAACAGGTAAACAGGTAAATAGGTAAACAGGTAAATAGCAAAACAGCAAAACAGCAGAATAGGAAAAAACACAAACCATCATATGTTTGTCGACAGTGTTGCTTGCAATTGACTACTGTGGCAGCACTCAGCGACAAACAGTATAAACAGAGGTGCCACATGTGCTGACTGGTTTGACTGGAATGACGAGTTGCGGCTGGTTGGGTCGTTTTGGTCAGTTTGCTTGGCCAACAAGTTGGTTACATGCTCGACAATCCAACTTTGCGAGCCGCGGTCTGTGGCATTCATGCGCATGAAATCACCGCGACGCCGAGGACTGCCAACAACGCAAGAGCACGGAAAGCCTATCCAAAATTTGTTTCCTGCATACACAAACGACGTGTAGTCCTTGGTCACAGCAGCATGAACGATCCGAATGTCGTTTTTCAGTCTTCCTGAAACCCAATGCAGTGCAGCCGGCCAGTCAGTAACGAGGCTCATCACAAAGTCAAAGTTGACTTTTAAATTCGAACCAGCAAATTCAAACGCTTGGTAATTCTGCTGGACAGCTGCGCGCACTATCTTGTCATTCTGGCGCAATACCGGGCTCACATACTGCAAGTGCAAGCCGTTTCGTTCAACTACTTCCAAGCAAATATCGGCTTGGTCTGCCATGCATTTATATCCTAAAAAGTCGTGATTCTGCACAACCAGTTGGCGAATTGACAAACAGTCTGGAATGTGGTTCACATATTGCAGAGCTTTGTTGTTTTGGTTGATGGCTGTGGCCACGACTTCATCGTCGCAGTAAAGTGCGTGTTTAAGCATCATGCCGTCTTGGGCGACAGATGCCATGACAAGCTGTTTGTTGTTTCTGAGGCGAGGCGACGCCCAGCGCAGCACACCTGGCGAAACTGCAATCATTTGCAGCACAAATTCAGCATCGTTCTGGACAACTGGGTCAGCAAATTCGAAAGCCTGGCAGTGTTGCTGGACAGCTGCGCGCACTATGTCGTAGTTTTTGCGCAAGACAGAGCTTGCATGCCTCAACGCCATGCCGTTTTTTGCAACTACTGCCGAGCAAATGCCAACTTGGTCGGCAAAGCATGGATAAGACAGCATGTATTCATTCTTGGCAACCATTGCAACCAGACACTCAGCATCTTGGTACAACGAAATGTTTGTGACGAATCGCAAGGCGTCGTTGTTTTGTTTGACAGCAGTGGCTACAATGTCAGCATCGACACAAAGTGCATATTCAAGCATCATCCCGTTCCTGGCAACAGCTGCCATGACGATTTCCTTGTCTTGGCGTGCTTGCTTGCCGGCTTTGATCAGCGTGTGTGGATTTTGGGTGACAGCAAGCAAGCAGTTTTCGCGGCTTTTGCCTGCATGACGTGCATACCTGATGGCCTTGGCGCGCTGGCAAACAGCCATATTGACAGTTCTCGGATCCTGTTGCAGGCGCCAGCTAGCCCATCGCAGCGCCAGTCCGTTTTGCCGCACAGCATGCCCGACCAATTCGGGGTCGTTGCGGACGCAATCTGGTGCGTGGTACAACAACATTCCATTGCGCGCAAGGGCGATGCTGGCAAGGTCGGCATGCCAGCAAAACTCCAAACAAATTTCCAACAGTGGTTTGCCTGCTTTGATCGACGACACAGCTTTGTCCAACTCGCTAGGCCGGTCTGGTTGGTCTGGCTGGTCTGTATCGCAACTGGCCGAGTTGACAAGACGGGTTTGCCCGAGTTCAAACTGTTTTTGCATCATGCGCATGAATGACGGAAATTCAGAGTCCAAGTTGCGCGTTGCCAGTACGCGATAGACATGGCTTTGGTAGCGTTCGTACAGCAGCGATGTGTGCGGAAGCTGACTCAGCACTGTTTGGCAGACTAACTCGTCCGTCATGTCGGCATGCTCAGCATGCAACCTGTTGGCAGCCTGTTTCACCTCGAGCACCATTGACCATATTACAGCGATATCGTCTTTGCATGGCACGTCCGGCACGTCCAGTCTGTCCGGCATGTCTGGCACGTCTGGCACGTCTGGTGTGCCAGGCCGGACGTACGGCGTTTGCTCGTAGAAAGACATTGGCTGTGCATCTAGCTGCGCAGCCAAATCAAACCTTTCTCGCCAAGACATTTTGTATTGGTTTGCACAGTTTGTGCACTTTGCGCAGTTTGGTTGGTTGAAAGCACAACAAATGTAATCGATTATATGTTTGGTAATGCAACTGTTAGCTCCACACCGCAAATTCAAACTTGACCGGCATGACTGCGCCCATAAACGCGTCGTACGCCTCTGCGGCGCGTTTGCGCTCTTTGCAGATGTGCCAGCGCTCCACGACGGCGCTTTCAGGCACAACATCCCCGCTGTCGCGCCGGCAAACAGTAGTGCCGGGATACGATTCCAGCCACCAGGGTGCAGCTGGGAGCTCGGTGTACAAGTGAATTTTAACCATGTCGATCGGCATCAACGTCACTGCGCCAGAACGCCATTCCACAGTGTAGACAATGTACGCAGAATTGACATCGGCGCGTGGCGGGGGCGGGGTGCGCTTCATCGTCACCAGCTTGTCGTTCTTCTTGTTCTTTTTCTTTTTCTTCTTCTTCTTCTTTATCTTCTCAAACGCGTCACAAGTAGCCGGCTCAACATCGGCGACGTCAAACACGACTGGCCAGTACAGTCGGTCGCCTGGCTCGCGCTCATCAATGCATTTCAACCCGTGGTTTGGTTTCCAGCCCTCTGGACTGATGAACGGTCGTATGAAGATTGGGTCCATCGTAATCTTGTTGAGCAAGAAGCTTGAATCGTCACTGCAGCCATACACACGTATGGTCTTGATTCTGTCGTAGTCCGCCATGTCTATGTAGGTCTCCAGTGACAGAACTTTGCGCAAGTCAAGTTCACCCCACTGTGCTGTCCGCATGGCTTCGATGCGGGCAGGCAAGCAACTAAATGTAAAGATGCCGGCGTACTTTACTTTGAACAGTTGGGCATGCTCTGCCGGGTCCAACAGCAGATCTGGGTATTGCGCTGCCAGATCGTCTGGGACGTGCGATAAACCAAGCATTTGCGTCATGTTTGCCGAAACTAGCTGTGCGACGTTTATACTGTTTAGACACACCAGACAGGTGACATGTATGTACTGCATATGTGTGTCGACCAAACAACCAAACCAACCTGTGTACATTTGATTTGATCTATTTGCACGTCAAAGTTTAACCATGTATTGATAAAAACGATCCAAACCCAGCAGCCACCATGGGAAAGCTTGTTGGACGCTTTCGAAGCGCTATGCTCAGACGCAACAAACGACTCAAACATCCAATACCCAACTACGAGCGACATGTCGATCGGTTGATTCGTAGTATGTATCCTACACAGACTAATGCATACATCATGATGAGAGTCAATAAAAAATACGACTTTCCAGTCGATGCCGAGTTGTATCCAGTTGTCAACAAGCTGCGCCGACTTGGATTTTGGATGGAAGGCTGGGACTATGGATACATCAATGATCCGCATTCGTTTATCTTTTGCAACTTGGTGTTGACTGATCCCAAACGAAATACTTGCAAAAAACTTGCTGGCAGCTTGGCCAAGCTGTTCAACCAGGTCACGACAAAGGTCGTTTTGGCCGAGCCGCAACAGCTGGACCCAGACGTGCTTTATCTTAAAGTAAACAGACAAGGTTGCATACACAGACAAGGTGTAGCGCTTGTCTTTGATTACAGGCTGGTCGACCAACTGAATGCTTGCTTGCATGTTGGCAAGTCCGACAAGCAAGTCCTGCCTGGCGGACCGACGATTGACGGCTTGTGGGAGGAACTGCAAGTTCCTCGCCTGAAAACGCAAACCATTTATGCATCCTGACTTTATAAACAACTATTGTCGCGCTTGGCAGTTTTGACAGACTTGGCAGACTTGGCCCGGGCCGGTTTGGCCGTCTGGACACACTGGCCAGCTTTGCGTGCAGCCAGGTAGTTGTCGTCCAACTGGCTGGGCACCAGGTGCTGGATGCCGAACCGCTTGGCCAGTTTTGTGTAGATGGTCGGCCAGTCGTGGAAAGGTTTGTTGGCAAACTGGTCAACCTGGCGCATCGTCGGGCAGATCCGGCTGTGTTTGTCAGTCACCACAACTGCCCGGTCTGGTGCCGAGAGATCTTTGAAGTCGTGCCAAGAACACTTTGGCAAGCCCAGCTTGCCGTGCATGATGGTCACTGCCAGGCCGTGCTTGTCAATGGCTTCCAGGCACTCTGTGTCGGCCGTGCCTGGTGCCAGCTCCACCAGCCGGCGAATCAACACTGGCCAAAACGCATAGTCGCAGTCTTGGTTGGCAAAGTTGTCGCACATTGCTGCAATCTTTGCAAATGATCGATTTGAAGCCACGTTTGTCGAAGCAGCCACACCATGCGAACCAGTGTTGGGATGGTCTGGCATGTCTGGCAAGTCGAACTTGTTGGCCAGGTGTGTCAGGCCCGCGCGTGGCAGGTCGGACTGGTTGGCCGGCTCTGGTAGGTCTGGCAAGTTAGCCGAGTCAGGCGAGCTGGGTTGGTTTGGTTGGTTTGGTTGGTTTGGTTGGTTTGGTTGGTTTGGTTGGTTTGGTTGGTTTGGTTGGTTTGGTTGGTTGGGCAGATCGGACTGGTTGGGCGGATCGGCCAAGTCTGGCAGGTCGGCCAAGTCTGGCGAGTCAAACACAGCCAGATGTGATTGGTCCGCCAAGGTGGTTGGGATGGTTGGTTTTGACAGTGACTCGCAATGTATGTCGCTGAACCGGATGGTGTAGCCAAAATCGGTCAGTTTCGCCAAGCTGATGCCCGGTCCAGCTGGTCTAACTGGTCCGACTGGTCCAACTGGTCCGACTGGTCCAACTGGTCCGACTGGATGAACCAGCCTGGGTCGTTTGGTTGGATTGGTTGGATTGGTTGGTTTGGTTGGTTTGGTTGGATTGGTTGGTTTGGTTGGCTCAACAACGATGTTGCTGTCCTTGACATCGCCGTGCGCAAAGCCGCGCTTGGCCAGCTGGTAAAGGCAGTGCACCACGTCCATGACGTGGACCGCTGTGTGGTCTTTACTGGTGCCTTTTGAGGCAAATCTAGACACGCGCCGATTGGTCACCATTACGTAGCCAATGTCCTCCAAAAAGCTGTACACAGTGTCGCGCCGGCCTTGGCGCAACATCATGCTCTTGCACTCAAACATGGTGACTGGAAGATCGTCCGACAAGCCAAACACGATGTCATCTACCAAGCCAGCCATGCTGGCGCGCAGCATGTTCATGTCTCCAACTTCCTTTTCGTACTCGAAGCGCGGCAGGATGACTTGCACCGTTTGATGGTCTTGGAAAGTGCAGTACACCAGCTTGTTGGTGCCGCAGCCTACGACTTGGCCAACTGCCTTACCAGGCTTGTCTGGCATTTCGTGTATTTACCACAAACTTCAAAGCTATTGGAACCTTTTCCTTTTCAAACCTTTTCAAACAGCCCAAACAGCCCAGACAGCCCAGACAGCCCAAACAGCCCAGACAGCCCAAACAGCCCAGACAGCCCAAACAGCCCAGACAGCCCAAACAGCCCAGACAGCCCAACTGTTGACAAGATGTTGGTTGCTTTGTCGGTTCGTTGTCGGTTTGAAAAACGTTCAACATATACTGCTTACCACAAAATGTGCATTGCCAAGTTGTTTGGTGAAAACTTGTTTTTGCGCCAGTTGCCGCCAATGTTGCCAGCACGTGTCAGGTAGTTTTGGCGGCGTTGCTGGTCGCGATGCTTGGTAAAGTCCTGGTAGTCGATAGCGCCAAATGAAACAATGTGGTTGTTGGGTGCAATGACACAGTACTTTTTGCGGCTGTTTGGCGAGGCATACAACTTGCCGTGCTTTCTGCCCAAGTACTTGTATGCCTTTTGCTGTGCAACGCGCCAATTGGACACTAGCTTCAACTTGGCGAAATTGGTCGACAGTTTGGCCAGCCGAGTCAACCCGGCCCGCCCAGGTGATTTGGTGGATTTGCCAGTCTTGACCAGTTTGACACGTTTTGCTTTGCCTGAAATTTTGAATGTTTGTTTATGCTTCATTTTTGATGAATATGTAGACAAGCAGCCAGTCGGCTGGTTTGGTTTGGTTTGGCTTGGCTTGGTTTGGCTGGACTGGATGGTTTCAATACTTTTTTTAAATAATGCAAGTTTTCATGTCAACACTTAGATTTTCACCATTTGTGTCTACATACCGGCCATGTTGACCAGTCCATACTAAACATCCATCTGGATGTGCTGGTTTGGCTAGTTTGGCTAGTTTGGCTAGTTTGGCTAGTTTGGCTAGTTTGGCTGGTTGGGCTGGTTGGGCTGGTTGGGCTGGTTGGGCTGGTTGGGCTGGTTGGGCTGGTTGGGCTGGTTGGGCTGGTTGGGCGGGACAACTTGAACAAACTGATCTTGGTAATGTTGAATCATCGCCTGCTGCGAATCGCACACCTTCTTGTATTCATCCAGCCAAAGCAGTGACTGCCTGGCTCGCAGTTCGTGGTCCACCAACTCTTGGCGCAGGCTGTGCACCAGCTGGTTGACGCCGTCGATTTGGCGCTTCAAACTGGCACAACCGACACAACCAACACAGCCAACACAGCCAACACAAACGGCACAAACACCACTGTGTAGGCCTAGTGTGGTCTGTCGACCATCTGCCTGCTTGGAAGTGCTGTCGCCGGCATGCATCAGTGCTTCGACTGCTTGGGCAATTCTAGCAACTGCCTTGTCGTCGGGCCGACCCCACAATTTGCTTGGAACGGTGTCGCCCATGACTGCTTTCTAGTTCGGTTGCACGCGGTTGTTTGCACGACCAGTTGGTTTGGTTGTTTAATTGTTTGTTTTGTTTGCACCACCAGTTGGTTTGGTTGTTTGGTTGTTTGTTTTGTTTGCACCACCAGTTGGTTTGGTTGTTTGGTTGGTTGTTTGGTTGGACTGCAAAGTTTGGTGTTTCGGTTTAAAGTAAGTAATGTCGGGTAGTTTTAATAAAGCGAATGTGCTTGACCAGCTGGTCGGTAAACAATGCACAATACGGTTTGTAACGCACAATCTCGTCTAGTTTAGAGTGCCAGTTTGCTGGAAAAATAGTTTTCAACATGTGACCTGTCGAACCATTCGAACCAGTCGAACCAGTCAAACCAGTCGAACCAGTCAAAACAGTAAAACCAGTCGAACCAGTCGGATAAGTTGGACCAGTTTGGTCAACTTTCTCTTTGCCAAACATGCAGGTTGCGTCGTGCCAACTACAAGGTTCAATAACAACATTGCAAAACGCCAGGTAAACAGGCTTGGACAGCTCGGTCAGGCTAGATACGTCTGCAGACCAAAACATGTTGGGTCCGACCAGACTGGTATACAAAAATGCTTGTTTGGCAATGCGTGTTTGCTTGGCCACAAAGTCACGGGTAAATGTGTTGGTTGTGTTGGTTGTGTTGGTTGTGTTGGTTGTGTTGGTTGTGTTGGTTGTGTTGGTTGTGTTGGTTGTGTTGGTTGTGTTGGTTGTGTTGGTGCAAAGCAACAACGTAATGCGTGCACAGTCTTCCGCCATGTCGACCTGGATTGCCTGATTGTGCCATGCTAGATCGAAGCCGACCGTCTTGGCATCTGCAAAGATTTGGTCAAGCAATCTGCTAAAGTTAGATGCAAAATACTGGTCTGCGCCGTCTGGCAAATTGGACAGATACCGCTTTGCATGTCTCAACGTATAGCACACACACCTGACGTGCAGCAAAAATGCAGGCATCCCTGAGTTTGCTGTTGACTGGTATTTTTTATTAGATGTTTATTTTGTTACAGGTTTGGACAGGCTTGGTACGCTTTGACCAGTTTGTGTCGCAACACGTGGGTGTTGTGTTTATGTTAACCAACCAACCAACCAACCAGACCATGTGGTGCAACCAACCAACTAACCAGACCATGTGGTGCAACCAACCAACTAACCAGACCATGTGGTGCAACCAACCAACTAACCGGACAAACTAACCGGACCATGTGGTGCAACCAACAAACTAACCGGACCATGTGGTGCAATCAACCAACCAACCAAACCATGTGGTGCAACCAACAAACTAACCGGACCATGTGGTGCAACCAGCCAATGCAACCAACAAACACATACATGTCAAATAGCTGTGTACAAAATATCAACGTATATTAAAAAAACAAACTAACCAAATCGACCAATCAAACATCAACAATTAGTCAAACTTTGGCAACATGGTCCGACGTGTGCTGTTGCCTCGCAAGCAACCACAAGCGCTTCGAATTGGCACGCGTTGTGCCGGACAGGACAAGCGTGTGTACCAGGTTCAATGGGCAAACTCTGCTAAGAAAACCAAGGTTTGGCGTTTGGCCAAAACGCATAAAGCCAAGCCCAAGAAAAAAGCTGTGTTGATTGGTGGCCACAAACCCGAGTTGCCTGGCTACACGTTGCGGTTTGTTCGTACGTTGCAAGATTACGCCGAACAAAAAGCAAACCAAAGTGGTTCTCACGAGTACGTTGTATTCGAAGTGTTGTTGCCGCTGTTGCACCAAATCAACAAGCTGTTCCAATTTGCCGAACGAAAGGCGTCAAACATTATTATTGCAGACGCCGCGGTCAAAAATGATCTGCGTGTGCTGCTAAGTAGCATAGAAGATGACCGCATAGACATTATGAAACAAAAACAAGATTCAAGCTCTGAGCAAAGGCTTCAAGCCTACAACCAACTGATACAATCAACCGAGTTTAACACCGCAAAGATCTTTGTTGGGAAAAAAATTTGAAAGCTGGTGTTGTAGTAATTAAATTACAATTTGAAGTATTCATGGACTAGTTTGCTTGCGTTGCCTGCTTGCCAACCACTTGTAGTACACCTCCAAGTCGGGACCTGGCACGCCGAAACAGTCTTGCAAGTTGGCATAAATCTGTTTCCACGAATAAAACCTGCTATCGTAGTGCACATCCCATTTATTGAAAGCAGTTTGTTGGTTGTTGTTGTTGTTGTTGTAGTTGCAGCGCCAGGCCCGCAACTTGCCGATTATCTGAAACATTTCAATTGTAGGTTTTTTGGTGTGGTACTGAAACGTTTCTGCTGGCTGCTCAGTTTGCAGCAACATCATCGCAAAGCCAAACTTGTCGCTGGCCTGCATCAGCTCCGCCATCTGGTTTGGACGATGTTGCAGGCTTGCAATCTGTGCTGTGCTCAGCTTGGAAATGCTGGACAACACGTTCGGCCAGTACGGATAAGCTTTGCTTGCCAGGGTCTTGTTTCCAGCAAGTATTTCATCGTACGACTTGGTCCACCCGAAATCAATCAGCTTGGCAATGTTGTTGTCGACCATGACGTTCTTGCGCTTGACGTCCAAATGTGCATATCCATGCTTGGCGAACTGGTACAGCGCGTGCAGCACGTCGTAAATGAAACAAACGTTTTGCTTGGTAATCGCAGTCGGGAACTTTTCAGCGCGCCTGACTACTGCTGCTACCAGCTGCGTTGGCTGGTGGTACTTGCCGACCCCGCAGTGAGCTCTCTTCTGCTTTTTCACGTCTATCATGTGAGTCGCACCGTGCTTGACTGTGCACACGCCCATGTTGTCTGCAATGCTGAGCGTCAACACATGCTGCTTGTCAACTGCTTGGCGCAACTTGCCAACCAACCTGACTTCCTTGTCAAAGTCGCGCTTGGAAAGCACAATTTTGACAGACTGACCAGCATCCTTTGCATCAACCAGCTCGGCATTATGAACGCAGACTGCCTGTTGGTCGTCTGCGTCGACAACACATTTGGACACGCCGTGCGCTACATAGTCGCCGCCGGACAGCCTTGGTTGGTTCGGCACGTCCGTTTGGTGTGACTGGTTTGACTGGTTTTTTGAACGCTTTGCATGTTTGCGTGCATCTTCGCGCGGTCTGTTGAATATATCAGTTGGCCTGTAAATGCTGCTAATTTTGGTTTTGCGCGGTTTAGCAACACCAGTTTGGGTTTCATTCGTGTTGGCCGCACGGTTGTGTTGACCAGTAATCCGAACTTGATTCTTGGTCGCACCGTGTTGGTCGGTGAAACTCTGCTGGTCGACCAAACTATCGTCGTCACCAACGTGCCAGTCAACCAAACCACTGAAACCAACCGGTTTAATCAAACTGTCAGCTGCGACACCCAGACTATTTGAATCTGCAAAACTAACTTGGTCGACCAAACTATCTTGGTCGACCTGCGAGTCAACACCATGCTGAACGACACCTAAACTATTTGGGTCTGCCAAACTATTGTAGCCAGTAACATGCCAGTCAAAAGAATGATCCACATGATCAGCATAATCAGTGACATTTCGAATAGTCGGGTCAGCCCAACTATTTTGGTCAACATCAAGCTCGCCAAACAAACTATCCTCAGCCACACCATCACTGCCACTGCCACCACCACTGCCACCAATGCTACCACTGCCACCACTGCCACTACCATCACTGCCACTACCACCACCACTGCCACCACCACTACCACTACCACCACCACCACCACTACCAC
>Ga0209299_1000097_pt1 | contig 43870 bp, 47 predicted proteins | sample S_140806_MF_Meta_FD_187326 | JGI IMG/M metagenome (GOLD analysis project Ga0209299, IMG submission 187326) | Freshwater microbial communities from Lake Simoncouche, Canada to study carbon cycling - S_140806_MF_MetaG (SPAdes) (version 2) | ecosystem: Environmental > Aquatic > Freshwater > Lake ...
GTTGCTCGTTCTCCTGTCTGAGAGCCTGAATCTCTTGCTGTTGAGCGAGGATCAGCGTTCTGACGCTGGCTGGTGTTGCCAGCCAATCCGCTTCTGGGATCCCGGAAGGAGGGGTGCTCATCACAGGCGGTCTCTGCCTGAGATGCAACCAGGAATCAAGCTGCCGTCAAGGGTTCAGCAGGGCTGAAGTTCGCGGTGAGCCGTCCCGACCCCTGAAGGGTTACTGCCTTCATTACCCACTTCGCAGTGAGTGAAAAGCTTAGCGCATCCAGCCAGAATCAGGCCCTTGGCGCATTGCTGTTCCTCTTCAGTAATCTGCAGGGCACCCCTTGCTTGGTATGCGTGCAGCAGTGCAAGCAGCAGGCATCCACAAGCCCGCAAAGTGTCACACATTACGCCATTCTTTTGCCACCCACCTACTGGAGAGGGGCTACGATATCCGTACGATCCAGGAGGTACTTGGTCATAGCGATGTAAAACCACAATGATCTACACCCACGTACTCAATCGTGGAGTGATTAGTGTGAAAAGCCCTACAGATCTTTTCTTTTCCTAGCAAGCGCTAAGGACCAGGTCAGCAGGGAAACCGTGGCTAAGTTTGGGATGTTAGGCGGGACCGTCCATCATGCTTAGCCGGAACGGCCCCATCCTTGAGAAGCCTTGCAGTACAATAGATTTGAGGCATCAGTGCAAATCGGTTTAAGCATGATAAGCTGAATGAAAACTGGCTTGATGGGATGTTATGCGGTCCGCCCATACAGCGTTCGCCAAGATCGTGCTTCATAAGCAGGTGCAGGAAGGCAAGGATCGTGGTCTCGTCCGGAATCCGGTCACTGATCATGTCGATGCCTGCAAAACGGTGCATGGTTGGCACCTCGATCAGCGCCTCCTCCATGGCTTGATTGCTAAGGCTGTACCACTGCTGCATCAGATGAATCCGCAGCATGGTGGCCAAGAGATACGGCGGGCGGCCACCCTTCTTGCTGTTCCTGGGGTAGAGGGGTTCGATCAGGTCGATCAGCGCCTGCCAGGGCACCACCTGATCCATCTCATCGAGAAACTTCTCGCACCGGGTGCGCTTCTTGGCCGTGGTCTGCTCGTAATCGCCGAAACCAAGCTGCTTTCCGCCCATCAACCCAGTGCTGGCCTGTGGTTACAAGACCTTTGTCCCGCAGGTGCGCTGGGATTTCCAGAGTCTCCTTAACTTAAATGCGTGATACACACTTTGCAAAGGGCGAAGCTTCCTTCTTTGCTGCCTATGCTAAAATTTTGAAACCCTTCTCTGTTGAGGCGTGACATGGCTGGGTCAGACAAATTGCCTCCGTTCTACCTGCAAGAGATAACGAACAATCTACATTCGGGTGAAGTCCATAAAGCCACAAGTCAAGTCAAAGAAGCACTATCACACTATCCTTCTGACCGTAATCTTCTCATCATAGCAAACGATGTTTTTCGAGCATGCAATGATCTTGATGCTGCCCTTTGGTCTGCCAAAGAGCTGATAGAACATCATCCTTCATACTTTGACGGCTACTGTCGGGCCGCTCAAGAGCTAAACAAGATGAATCGACTTATAGAAGCCGTAGATCTTATTTCAGTCGGACTGGATAAATTTCCAGAAGATCTGTGGACTCTATATACTGCCATGACTATTCATTTGGATGACAAGAATTACCAGGTAGCTTGTGAATACGGCGATAAGCTGTTTTCCATCCATCCTTCATTTGGCATTTTTTATACCCCTTATGTTGAGTGTCTCTATCGACTTAACCTCAACGACAAGGCTGAAGAAGTCATCGATGTTGCTTATTCAAGATTTCCCACCGAGATCATGGCTATACGCTTAAAGCTTGATCTCATGCTGAGAAAGCGACAACACCGGGAATATAGAAGCTGGCTCTATAACTTGGCCTTACGGATGCCAAAATATTCCAATGAATTTGTCACTCGTATTCACAAATCTGAGTTGTTAACCACCTATCAAGCCGTAGTTCCTAGAAACGAGAATCAATGCGATGTTTGCTGTATCGCTTCGGATGAAGCACCGTACATAGCGGAGTTTGTCCATCACTATTTATATTTGGGTTTTGCGAATATTTTTGTTGGGATCAATAATTCTTGCGATCATACCCTGGAAATACTTAACAAAATCGCCTCGCGACACCCCAATGTCCACGTTCTTGATGTTAATAATACGCATTCTATATTCAGTCAGACTGGCTGTTATCGATATTTGTTCAGCTACTCCAGATGTATTTCTAGTGCAAAATATTGCTTATTTGTAGATGTGGATGAGTTTTGGGTAGCCGATCCGTTTCCAAAAACAATAGGTCAATTCCTCGAAGATAAGTTGCCTTTTGATGTGTACTCGTTTCATTGGATTATGTGTAGTGGCGAATCCCTTTTCGCGCCACCGTTGTCAGCAGTTTCATATTACTCATGGAGTCCTCATCTTAAAAGCATGTGTAGTTATGATTCCCATGTTCTTGACTTTACGCCACATTCTCCATTTCTTGAAGCCTTAGATAACCTTTCCATCATTAGAGGAAACAGCCCAAATAAATACCTACGTTCTTTCCCTGCAAGTATACTTGTACTCGAATCTGCCGACGATTATGCGGGATCATCCCTTGGCATGCCAGGTCTCGCATGGATTTTTCATCGATACCTTCGGTCGGAGCTAGAATATTCTCTTAAAGTATTTAAAAAAAATCCCGATGCGAGCGCTGATGAATATTTCAAAACCAATCGATGGGGCTATGTTGTGCCAGATTCTAATCCTGAAATTGATCATTATGCTAACAGAATATTACCCGCCGAAGAAATCCTTTGTTATCATGAATCCCTAGAAGTATTTTTACATGAAAACTCACTTAATGAAGTTATTGACATAAGTCGGTCAGCCATTAATGAGCAGCAAATATATGAAAGAATTGCCAGTATTCCGCTTGAGATCATGAAGCGAGATGCTTCGCTAATTAGAAAACTATTCAGTGGTACAAGATTCCAGGATCGTGCTGATAGAAAATCATAAGCTATTAGAAATATCTGATACTTTCAAATCTCTTTTTATATCCACATTTCTTTAGAAAAACTTCGAGGAATTTAGGGCTATGGTGATCTTAATTGAAAAACCTTTAGAATTGAAATTCAAGATCTGAACTCGGCACGTTGGGCAGCGTGGTTCCTGGGATGAACAGCAGAGGGTTGCAGATATCCAGAATAAGAAACTATTTCTCAGACGACTCTCAAACTCAGTTTCATGGGAGCCATTTTGCCCACTTCTCAATCAGGGCTACCTGCGGTGACTGTCAGGAAAGATGACGTGACCACCCCGATCTAGAGCAGACCAGAGCGACGCTCCCGGGCTGGCATCCCCGGATCCCCAGCCCGCCGCATATCTTGGATTTGTTATTACTATTTTCTTTGATCGATTCACGCATTCGAAGGGCTAGTTGCTTTAGTTGTCTAAAACTTAAATAGCCTTATTCCATCATGCTAATTTAAGGCTAAGATAAATTTGCATGGGATCTCTGTCCGAAGAATCCATTGACACGATTTTCAATGAAGGTATGTTTTGTTCAATCCATTTCGGAGATATGGCTGAGTCTCCATAGCTATCGTCTCCAGCCCCACCAGAACTTATAAATGAAAATCCAGTTACATAGTAGTCGCTGATGAGCGCAGGTATGCTTATGTTGTTTTCCGCAATGAACGCGGAGACGTGTGACTGGAAGTTCCAGAATTCAGGAGGTCTAACAGTTATGATCGCCAAACCATTAGAGCTCAAGTGGTTTGATATCGTCTGAAGGCATGCTTTCGCGGCGTGTTGGTTTAGGTGCGTGAAAACAGAAAATGAATAAGTAAAGTCAAACTTTATTGCCTTGTCGATTGGAAGGCTATCTGGAATATAGGCACTTTGCAGGTAGTTTTCTTTTAGGCCGCACTTATGGCACTCCATTATTGAATTAATCCATGGGTCCACGGCTATGAGGTCTGAATAAGCCGTAAAATAATAGAAGATCCTTGAGAGCCTGCCCCATCCACATCCGAAATCGAGTATCGATGCATTTCTAAGAGATCTCCCTGTTGACTCTACATATGTTGCTGCACAATATCTTGCAAAGTCAAGTGATTGCCCAAGCAAGGGGGCTCCACAATTGCCAGTCCAGGATCTTTGAACGTTTTCGTCTGAAAAGCTAGGCAATGCATTCGATAGGGAAGGGTATTCACTATTGGGGATCGACATCAGGAATTCGCCAAATGCCGTTAATCCAAGGCTTGCCCGTAGTAGCGAAAGTGCTCCTTCTATGCTTTTGTCCTCAGTGGAGCGATGAAGCAGCTCCTGCTTGGTTAGGATGCTGTTGTGAAGGGAATAAAGCATTTATGGAGATGCTGAATGACGTGTCCAGGGTTGCGAGCATCAAGGCAAGCTCCAAGGATGGTGAGAGGGGAAATTGATCCGTCCTAACTCTACAAAGCCCAGATTAAGCCTTCCTCAGCCCCTTGTCGAGCCTCTTTGACGCGGACCCCAGAAACGAGTCCAGGGTGAATGAGAGTTCTCATCCGGCCAGACTGGGCCGGGGCCACGACCATGAAACGCCCAGGCACACACCCGAGCAGATGACCCGCAAGCTCTAGCCTGAAGGGCTTTTGCGAAGCAGTAAGACCTCGCCGAGGGAAACTTCTGAGCCCGGAACGTCGCCGCAGGGCCGTTGTGACCCTGAAGGAGCGTTACCGGGCTTCTGAACGCCTCGTCTGCCGGGTGGTGAGCCAAAACCGCAGCACCCAGCGCCATGGCGGCAAAATCGTTGACCTTGAGGAGGCCAATCTCCAGCATCGCTTGCGGGAGATTGCGGCTGCACCGGCTCTGGAGGGAGGATGGCCTGCAACGCCCCGCACCAGGTGTGGGCGATGGACTTCCAGTTCGACTCCACCGCCGACGGACGGCAACTCAAGTTCCTCAACGTGATCGACGAATACAGCCGCCTCTGCCTGGCGATCCGGTTGGGGCGGCGCTGCAGGGCCAAGAATGTGGTGGCGGTGCTGGACGAGTTCACCAGGCTCTACCCAGCCCCGGACTTCATCTGCAGCGACAACGGGTCGGAGTTCATTGCCCATGGGCTCAGGCGCTGGAGCGAGAACGGCGGTACGGGCACGGCCTACATCGAGCCAGGATCACCTTGGCAGAAGGGCTTTGCCGAGTCGTTCAATGGACGGCTCCGCAACGAGCTGCAGCATGACCACAACCAGCCATTCGCGCTGCAAGCCACCAGCGCGCAGACCCTGAGCGTGCTGGTGGTGTCCGGCGCCTGGGTCACCGGCTCCGTGGGGGGAGCGAGGAGGTCGGGCTGAACCGGGTGCTGACCCTGGCGGAATGCGCAGATTGTCTTCGGATCTCCGAAGCCCTCCAGCAGTTCATTGCCGCCGCCTTGGCAGGGCGACAACCTGGAAGAAGTTGGTCGGTCTCCACCATGCTCGGCCCGCCGCTGCCGCCGGATCGCGCCCAGGCGAGAGATCCCCTGCTGGATCGCTTGCGCCGCTGGCAGACCGCCCGCACCTGGGCGCGGCTGATCCGGGAAGCGGAGGCTCTCTGGCATGTGGATGTGCGAATCCTGCACCGCCTGGCCGCGATGGAGCTGGGCCAGTTGCTGGAGGAGGTGCCGCCCCGCATGCGGCGGCGCGTGAATGAGTGGCTCAAGCGCTTCCACACGGCCACGCGGCTGCATTGAGCTTCGCCGCCCACAAACCGCCTCGGCCACAAAAAAGCCGCCTCGGAGAGGGGCGGCGATCCGGTGGATTCAGGCCGGTGAAATCGGAGCGACAGGATTTGAACCTGCGACCCCCACTACCCCAAAGTGGTGCGCTACCAAGCTGCGCTACGCCCCGGCTGAATGAAGTTATCACAGCCCCCTACCCCCTCCTGCTGGAACCCTTCTGGCGTTTCCGCAGTCGCCGCAGCAGGCGTGCGGTGAGCCGATCCCGGCCTAGGCCGGCGTAGCCCTGGAGATGTTCGGAGCGGGCCAGCTGGCGCAGCTCCGCCAGGTTCAGCGTGGCCAGGCGCAGTTCCGGTAACCGGTTCCAGGCCCCGGAGGGCAGGGGCAGGTCGGAGCCCTCGCGTCCCTCCCGGAAGCCGAACAGGGCCCCACCGGCCATCCACTCCGGCACGAGCACGAACAGCACGGCCAGCAGGCCGTAAAGCTCCACCAGTCCCCGCGGCAAGGGATGGAGTTGGCGGGGCGTCAGGTCGGCGGGCTCCTCGGCCATCAGATCAGAGGGCGGTTGCTGGGGGCGGCGGGCTGCTCACGCCATTGCAGGGGCCGTTGCTCAGGACCCGGCGCCAGCCGCACACTCCAGAACACCAGCGCGAAGCAAAGCATCAGCGTGGCCAGCAGGCCCAGGATCACAACCCTGTCAGGAAGGGGTTCGGGGGGGAGACTCATACCTCTTCGGTGCGTAGGCAGGTGATCTGCCGGGTGGCTTGCTCCAGGGTGAGCACATCTCCCTGAAGGGTGACGCGGAAATCATCGTTGCGGAAACTGATTTCGCTGCCGCTGGCGGACTCCCGGAACAGGGTGGAGCGGAATCCGCCGCTGAGTAGGGAGGCCTGGCTGTCGTTGCGCTCCAGCACCACCGTGCCCCGGCCCGGGCAGATGAAGCTCTGGCGCACGTCGTAGTTCTCCCACCAGGGGGAGCCCATCGGCCCGGGGGCCGCCCGCAGGGGGGCTGGCCCCACCATGGCGAGCACAAGGCACGTACCGGAGGCGAGCGACAGGGTTCTCCTGCTTCGCGATCCGGGGCGGCGACCCGCGAGCCGGCCAGCTCGGGGGCACAACACCGGGAGATCGCACGGCTGGGCACGGTTTCGGCTCACGGCAGGGCGATCGGCGTGTTCTCCCCCCGCAGCACGCAGTGGGCCACGGACCAGTCGTAGGCCTGCCAGACGGCAGCGGGGAGGCGGTACGAGGCGCCCGAAAAGGGGCCGAGAAGCACCCCACTGGGTTGGGCGGAACAGTAAGGACGGCTGCCGGGCTTAGCCAGGTATTGCTGGTGGTAGGCCTCGGCGGCGTAGAAGCTGCGGTCGGCCCCGATCTCGGTGGTGATCGCTCCGTGGCCCGCCTCAGCCAGGAGGGCGGCGTAGGCCTCGCGGCTGGCGAGGGCCAGCTTCAGCAGCTCGGGATCGTTCACAAAGATCGCGGAGCGGTACTGGCTGCCGCGGTCATTGCCCTGGCGGTTCCCCTGGGTGGGATCGTGGCATTCCCAGAAGAGCTTGAGCAGATCGCTGAAGTCGATCCGCTCCCGGTTCCACACCACCCGCACCACCTCCGCATGGCCGGTGCGCCCACTGCAGACCTGCTGGTAGCTCGGGGCGGCACCCTGACCGCCGGCGTAGCCCACGGCGGTGGTGACCACACCGGGCAGGCGCCAGAAGCCTTTCTCCGCTCCCCAGAAACAGCCGCAACCGAAGAGGGCTTCGCCTTCCCCCTCCGCCGCGGGGGCCGCGATCGGGGTGTGGAGCACGGCATGGCTGAGCTCCTGGGCCGGAGCTTTGCTCCCCGGTTGGCTGGTGCCGGCGCCCGCGGTGCCGAGCAGGTCACTGAACAGGTTGTTGAACACGGTGATTGCCTTGGGCGGCACGCTGTCGCCTCAGGGAGCCTAGGTCGGCCCTCAGGCTTCCCGCTCCGGCACCAGGGCGATGTGGTTCAGCAGGGTGGTGGTGAAAGCGAACAGCAGAAAGGGAAGCGAAAGCACCAGGATCACGCCCACCCCCACCAGAGCGAAGATCGGTTTCGAGGCTCCCATCAGGGCCAGGCCGGCGGCCAGACTCACGAAGATCACGGCCATCCAGATCAGGATCTGAGCGTAGATGTCACCGAAAGTGAGGGTGCAGCGCAGGTTGTAAGGGCGGCTGCTGGGGCCTGGGATGGAGGTCATGGGGGGTTGGCGGTGGAGCCCGGGTGAAGGCTGAACGGCGCTCAGGTCCGACACGGTGCTCCTAGTGAAGCGACCCCGCTGCCCTCTGCAGGGATTGGGCAACAACTGTTCAGGCCGCTGGGGATTCAGGCGGCCTGCAGCCGCTCCGCCTGCTCCCGCTCCCAGAGACGCCGGTAGGGTCCGGCCACCGCCAGCAGGTCGCGGTGATGGCCCTCCTGCACAAGGCGGCCCTCCTCGAGCACCAGGATCCGGTCGCAGGCGGCAGCGGCCGAGAGCTGGTGGCTGATCATCAGCACGGTGCGGCTGCGTTGGAGGCGCACCTCCGCCAGGATTCCCGCGGCGGTGTTGTTGTCCACGCTGGCCAGAGCATCGTCGAGCACCAGCAGGGGGGCCTCCATCAGCAGGGCGCGCCCCAGGGCCGTGCGCTGGCGCTGGCCACCGCTGAGGGTGATGCCCCGCTCCCCCACCAGGGTGTCGTAGCCATCGGGGAAGCCCTTCACATCGGCCTCCAGACGGGCCTGGCGGGAGGCCTCCTCCACCCGCTCAATCGGGGCACCGGGTTCGCCGTAGCGCAGGTTGTCGGCCAAGCTGGCGGTGAACAGGAAGCCCTCCTGAGGCACCAGGGCCACCTGGCGGCGCAGATCCTCCAGAGCCAGACGGGTGATGTCAATGCCATCGAAGAAGAGCTGATCCGGATCCACCACCACCATCCGTCCCAGCGCCCGGGCCAGGGTGGTCTTGCCGCAGCCCACCGGCCCCACCACCGCCACCAATTCGCCGGCCTCGATCCGGAAACTCAGGCCATCGAGGCTGGGTCGCGCCGCGCCGGGATACCGCACCGTGAGGTCGCGGGCCTCGACCACCCCCCGGGCGGGCTGGACGGGGGCGATCGGTTCTGGGGGTGACTCCACCAGCGACTCTCGCTGCAGCAGCGCCTCGATCCGATCCAGGCTCACCTGGCCGGTCTGGAAGCTGTTGAGGGTGAACCCCAGCAGGGCCGTGGGGAAGACCAATCGCTCCACAAAGAGGATCAAGGCCACCAGGTCGCCGATCGTGAGCCGGCCGCTCTCGATCTGGCCGCTGCCGATGGCGAGCAGCAGCAGCAGGCTCACCGAGGCGATGCCCTCGAGCAGCGGGAAAAGGGTGGCACGGGTGCGCCCCAGCCGCAGGGCGGCATCGCGGTAGTGGCGGTTGCGCCCCTCGAACGCCTCCTGCTCCATCAGCTCCTGGCCGTAGATCTTGATCGCGCCGATGCCGGAGAGGTCCTCCTGGATCAGGTCGCTGAGCTGGGCGAGTGCCTCCTGCTGGCGCCGCTGCTGCTTCATCATCCGGCCGCCGAACAGCCGCACCACCAGCAACATCAGCGGATATAAACCCACCGCCGCCAGGGTGAGCAGGGGGTCGATCGCCAGCATCGCCGGCAGAGTGAGGGCATAGGCCAGGGCGGTGTTGGTGAGGCTGAGCACGGCAAAACCCAGCAACCGCCGCACGTTCTCCACATCGCTGGTGGCCCGGCTGATCACCTCGCCGCTGCCCGTGCTCTGCACCCAGCCCGGTTCCTGCAGCAGCAGGTGATCGAAGATCCGCTGCTTGAGATCGGCCTCCACCTGCCGTCCCACCCCGAACACCAGGATCCGGGACCAGAGCCGCACCAGGCCCATCACCGTGGCCAGCGCGATGATCAGGCCTGCCTTCTGGAGCACATCGCTCAGGGCGAAGCCGCCATGCAGGGCATCCACGGCGTTGCGCACGATCAGGGGCAGGCTCACCCCGAGCAGGTTCACCACCACGAGAGACACCGCCCCCATGAGCACGATGCGGCGGTGGGGTTTCAGGTAATGGAGGATGCGCCGGAGCCGCGGTCCATCCATGCGATTCATTCCGCCGACAGGTGGCGACTAACCTACGCAGACACGCCGGAGAGCAAGGGCCATGCCGGAGATCCCCACGCCAGAGCAGAGCCATCCGCTGCATGCGATCGATCGGCAGGTGATCGATCAGTTGCTGGCGGCGGCGACCCCTGCGGAGGGGCATTTGGTGGACGCCGCCCGCCTGCTTCACCGTTACGAAGGCTTTCCCGGTGCCGCCGACCTGAAGGACGATCTGGAGCGGGTGTTGCGGCTCTGGGGGCTGGACCGGAGCGCCCTGCGGGAGCGCACGCGGGCCATCTGGGCCGCTGGCTACCGCCCTGGCCTGGCCGCCGGGGCTGAGGCGGTGGGCTCCGGCTTCGACACCGCCGCCGCCGAGTCCTGAGCGGCTCGGGCGGATGCTGGTCAGAATCTGCGTCTCCGGGTGATAGTGGGAGTGTCCCCATCACCCGGCCCGGTGTGCCTGCACCCGGGCCTTTTTTCTGGCCCTGCCCCTCGGCCTGCCTCTAGGCCTGCCTGTCCGGCTCCGCGGATCCGCTCAAGGCCAGGAGCCGCTTCCCCAAACTCCCTGATGACCCCATCCGCCCCCTGGCCCCGGCTGCTGGACCTCCTGCTGGAGCGGCGGGACCTGGAGCCGGATCAGGCCACCGCGCTGATGAACGGCTGGCTGGCCGGGGCGATCGAACCGGTGCTCACCGGTGCCCTGCTGGCCGCCCTGCGGGCCAAGGGGGTGAGCGGTTCAGAACTGGCAGCTATGGCGGTCGTGCTGCGGGAGGCCTCCCCCGTGCCCGCCGCCCGGCCGGCGCTGCCGCTGGTGGATACCTGCGGCACCGGCGGCTCCGGGGTCGAAAGCTTCAACATATCCACCGCCGTGGCCTTCACCGCCGCCGCCTGTGGCGCCACCGTGGCCAAGCACGGCAACCGCAGCGCCAGCGGTCGGGTGGGCTCGGCCGATGTGCTCGAAGCCCTCGGCCTCGATCTGGCGGCGCCGCCTGAGCGAGTACTGGCCGCCCTGCTGGAGGCGGGGGTCACCTTTGTGTTTGCCCCCGGCTGGCACCCGGCCCTGGTGGGTCTGGCGCCGCTGCGGCGCAGCCTGGGGGTGCGCACCGTGTTCAACCAGCTCGGTCCATTGGTGAATCCCCTGCGACCGGAGGCCCAGGTGCTGGGAGTGGCGCGCCCCGATCAACTCGAGCCGATGGCCGGCGCCCTCGCCCGGCTCGGCCCGGGCCGTGCCGTGGTGGTGCATGGCCATGGCGGCCTGGATGAGGCTACCCTCAGCGGCCCGAACGACCTGCTCCTGGTTGAGCGGGGTGGACTGCGGCGCCAGAGCCTCGATGCAGCAGCCGTGGGGCTGGAGCCAGCCCCCCTGGAAGCCCTGCTGGGCGGCGATCTGGCCACCAACCGCTCCATTCTTGAGGCGGTGCTCCAGGGTGGCGGAAGCCGGGCCCAGCGGGAGGTAGTGGCCCTCAACACCGCCCTGGTGCTCTGGGCCGCCGGCCTGGCACCCGGCGTGGCCGAAGCGGTGCCGACGGCCCTGGCGGCCCTGGCCAGCGGGGCCCCCTGGCAACGGCTGGAGCGGCTGCGCGGCGCCCTGTTGTCCCCCGTTGGGGGATGATCAGCCCAGAACTTGTTCCCTTCCCAGCCCATTCCCTTTCCCTTGGCCATGGTCTCCTCCCCTCCCCCGGCGACTACGACCCCCCGTCCCTCTGCGGAGGTTCCGGCTCAGGCCTCAGGATCTGCTCCTCACCAGGCTCTTCTGGTGCTGGCCGATGGCACGGTGCTGCGGGGCCTGGCCTTCGGGGCCCGGGGCACCGCGATCGGTGAGGTGGTCTTCAACACCGGCATGACGGGCTATCAGGAGGTGATGACCGACCCCAGCTACGCCGGTCAGTTGGTGACCTTCACTTATCCGGAGCTGGGCAACACGGGGGTGAACGGAGAGGACGACGAAGCCGACCATCCCCACGTGCGCGGCGTGATTGTCCGCCAGCTTTCTCCGGTGGCCAGCAACTGGCGCAGCCGTGAGAATCTCGAGAGCTGGCTCAGCCGCCATGGGGTGGTGGGGATCCGCGGCGTCGACACCCGCGCCTTGGTGCGTCATCTGCGCGAGGGCGGGGCCATCAATGGCGCGATTAGCACCGATGGCAGCGGTGCTGCTTCGCTCCTGGAGCGGGTGCGCAGCGCCCCCTCAATGGACGGACTCAACCTGGCGGCCAGCGTCAGCACGACCACTTCATACGAGTGGAACGACCTCTGCAGGGCCGACTTCGACACCCGCCTCCAGAACCCGCCGGAGCGCCCCTTTCGGGTGGTGGCGATCGATTTCGGCATCAAACGGGCCATCCTCGAGCGGCTGGTGGCCCATGGCTGCTCGGTGACCGTGCTGCCGGCAGACGCCAGCGCCGAGCAGGTGCTAGCCCTGGAACCGGAAGGGGTGTTTCTCTCGAACGGACCCGGGGATCCGGCCGCCGTGACAGGTGGAATCGCCCTGGCCCGAGCGCTCCTGACCCATGCCGATCTGCCCCTCTTCGGCATCTGCCTCGGCCACCAGATTCTGGGGCTGGCCCTCGGCGGCCGCACCTTCAAGCTGGGCTACGGCCACCGCGGCCTGAACCACCCCTGCGGTTCCCCCGGTTTGGTGGAAATCACCAGCCAGAACCATGGTTTTGCCATCGACGCCGCCTCCCTGCCGGCGGATCGCGTGATCGTGACCCACCTGAATCTCAACGACCGCACCGTGGCGGCCCTGGCCCTGCGCGCTCAGCCGGTGTTCGGGGTGCAATACCACCCGGAGGCCAGTCCCGGCCCCCACGATGCCGATCACCACTTCGCCCGCTTTGCGGAGTTGATGGCCCAGCGGCGCTGAGCTTTCGCCCACGTTCTGTTGCGGATGTGGCATTGGCGGTTGTGATCACTACACTGCCCGCGAAGGCTTCCGAGAGGCTTGGAGCGATCAACGATCTGCAGCGACTGACGGTATCCCTGCGGGGCGGCTTCGAACGGCAGCCCCACTGCGTGCTGTTCCATTTCACCGGGCAGCTCGATGCCTATTCGGATAAACAGTTCTCGGAGTTCGTGGCGGCCCACATCCACCGCGGCAGCCTGCCCCTGGTGATCGATCTGAGCCGGATCGACTTCCTCGATTCCTCAGGCCTCGGATCCCTGGTGCAGCTGGCCAAGCAGTGCAACGACGCCGCCCTGAAATTTGTGGTGGTGGGCAATGCCCGCGTGGTCCAAACCGTGAAACTGGTGCGTCTGGAGGAGTTCCTTCACCTGAAGCCCGATTTGGAGAGTGCCCTTGGCCAGCTCGACGCCGCCTGAGGCGGCGTCCGCCGATCCCTCCGGAACGCCACCTTCAGGTGTGTGGCTGCCTGTGGAGCCGCCCCTGCCCAACGCCGTCGACCTCGGTCCCCTGCAGTTGGCCTGGCTCGGGGACGCAGTCTGGGAACTCCACCAGCGCCTGCTCCACTGCCGCCAGCCCACCCGTACCGCCAGCGCCCATCGGGCCGTGGTGGCGGCCGTGAGGGCCGAGGCCCAGGTGGAGGCCCTCCAACGCCTGGACCCCCTGTTGGAGGAGCTTGAGCGGGATCTGGTGCGCCGCGGCCGCAACCGGGCCGGCCGTGGACCCCGCCGCTCAGAGGCTGCCATCTATGGGCAGGCCACGGGATTTGAGACGATGGTGGGATGGCTCTTTTTGCGGAACCCACGGCGGCTGGCCGAGCTCCTGGACCACCTCGCGAAGACCGATCCACCCAACCCGTCGCCCCGCACCCCATGAGCCAGTCCCCAGATCGCCGTCCCGGCCCCCGTTCCCAGGGCCGTTGGAACGGCCCCACCGACCGCGGTCCCCGTCGCGGATCAGGGGGAGCTCCCCCCAACCGACCCTTCGGCCGGCCCGGCGGCCGGCCTGCCCGCCCCGGTGCGCCGCGGCCGGAGCCCGGCCGCGACCGTGACCGTGACCGTGAGGGAGGGCGCTTCGGTGCCGAGTCCGGCGCCGGCCGTTCCGAGCGTCCAGGCGTCGAGCGCCGGGCCTATGCCCCCCGCGACGGCCAGCGGTTCGAGCCCCGCCGCGACCGTGCCCCCTACGGCAGCCGGGATGGGGAAGGCAGCCGGGGAGCGGATGCTCGTCCGCCCGAGGGGCGTGGCCCCGCCGACCGGCGGCCCCGCCGCACCGACGCCCGTGCACCTTTCCCGGCGCGGCGCGGGCCCGATCGCTTTGGCGCCGATCGCCCCTCCGGCCCTCGTTTCCGTGATGGGCAGCCCCAGCGGCGCATTCCCTTCGGGGCTCCCTCCGTCCGGCCTCCGGCACCGACGCTCTACAGCCGCGGATCCGGCGCGGCGGCTCCGGCCTCCGGTGCCGATCGGGAGCGGAGCGAGGCCGAGAGCTTCGCCTCTGCCGCTCCTTCGGATCTGATCTGGGGTCGCCACACCGCCCAGGCCGCCCTCGAGAGCGGTCGGCCGGTTCACCGCATTTGGTGCACCCCCGAGATGCGCTTCAGCCCTCGCTTCTTGCAGTTGCTGCGGGAGGCCAAGGCCTCCGGTGTGCTCGTGGAGGAGGTCACCTGGGCCCGGCTCGGCCAAATCAGCGGCGGTGCCGTGCACCAGGGCATCGTTCTGCAACCCGCGGCCGTGGATACCCTCGATCTGGGCAGCCTGATCGAGGGTTGTCGCGGCATCGGAGAGGCGCCTCTGCTGCTGGCCGTCGATGGCCTCACCGATCCTCACAACCTCGGCGCCATCGTGCGCAGCGCCGAGGCCCTCGGGGCCCACGGCCTCGTGCTGCCCCAGCGCCGCAACGCCGGCCTCACCGGTTCGGTGGCCAAGGTGGCAGCCGGTGCCCTGGAGCACCTGCCGATCGCCCGGGTGGTGAATCTCAACCGTTCCCTCGACACCCTCAAGCAGGAGGGTTATCGGGTGATCGGGCTGGCCGGCGAGGGCACCGTGAGCTTGGAGGAGGCGGATCTGGAGGGGCCGCTGGTGATCGTGACCGGATCAGAGGGAGACGGGCTCTCCCTGCTGACCCGCCGCAACTGTGATCAGCTCGTGCGCATCCCCCTGCGCGGCGCCACCCCGAGCCTCAACGCTTCGGTGGCCACGGCCCTGCTGCTCTATGAGGTGGCCCGCCGCAGCTGGATGAAGGGGCTCAGTGGCACCTCCCCCGCCCCGCGCCTGGTGAGGCCTGCCCTCCCGACGCCGGCCCCAGTGGAAGCGGTTCCCAGCCCCCTGGATCCCGAGCCGCCTTCCTCCCGCCTCCCTGCTCCTGGGGGACCCGACGGGGCCATGGACGACAGCCCCATGGACAACGGGGCAGCCACCGCCGCTCCGGCGTCGCTGGCCCCTGCTGCTGATCTGCCCTCAGAGGACGACCAGGTGACGGAGCCGCTCGAGCCGGAACCAACCGCAGGCGAGGGCCTCTCAAGCGAGGTCAGCGTGGCAGGGGAATCCGTCGAAGGCCCAGCCTCGGGGGGGGAATCCAGCGGTGAGGCTATCGGGCCGAACCTCAGCGAAGCTGCCCAGGATGGGCCGGAGCCCCCGGCCGGAATTGGGGCTGCCGGAGCCTCAGAGAACTCTGCTGCAGCGGCCTGGCACGCCACGGTGGCCTCCGAACCCAGCCAGTTCCAGGCCGATATTCGGCTGTGACCCTGCTGGAGAGCGGGGCTCATGCCGGAACCCCGCCCTCGCCGGTGCTCGGCTCAGCACCGGGGCGGACGGCGTTGAGGCCGAGGTTCAGAATGGAATCCAACCCTTTTCCCAGCCCATGAATCCGCTGCTCTGGCCCGTGCGAAGCGTTGCCAACGGGTTGGGCCTGGCGTGGTGGGCTCGCGTCCAGACCCGCACACCGGATGCGGTGTACTGGTTCGGCCCCTTCTTGCGACGGGCCACTTTGGAAGTGGCCCTGGAGCCCTTTCTGGCCGATCTCCGCTCCGAAGCGCCGGACTCGATCGAGCATCAGCTGCTGCGCACCCAGCGGGGCGAACCCCTCACCGAGGCGGCCGATCTCGGTTGAACACCGCCGGGTTGAGCCCAGCCGGACTCAGAGCCGGAGTGCCTTCCTCGCTTCAGGAGGGTGGCCCTGGCCGGCAGCGGCCGTGCTCCGGGCTCTGGCTGATAGCGTCGCCGCAGCTGGATCGATGGCTGGATGGGGATCGCCGAGTGGCGCGCGCAGCTGCGCCGGGGTGATGTTTCTGCGCGGGAACTCACCGAAACTCATCTGAAGCGGATCGCGGCGGTAGATCCCACCATCCACGCCTACCTCGAGGTCACCGCCGAGCGGGCTCGCTCCGATGCCGATCGCATCGATGCTGCCCGGGCCGCCGGCGCGGAGCTTCCCCCCCTGGCCGGCATCCCCCTGGCCATCAAAGACAACCTCTGCACCCAGGGCATCCGCACCACCTGCTCCAGCCGCATGCTGGAGAACTTCGTGCCGCCTTATGAATCCACCGTGACCGGGCGCCTCTGGGAGTCTGGCGCCGTGTTGCTCGGCAAGACCAACCTCGACGAGTTCGCCATGGGCAGCTCCACCGAGACCTCCGCCTTCGGCCCCAGCCGCAACCCGTGGGATCCGGAGCGGGTGCCGGGCGGCAGCTCCGGCGGCAGCGCCGCCGCCGTAGCGGCGGGGGAGTGCGTGGCGGCCCTCGGCTCCGACACCGGCGGCTCGATCCGCCAGCCCGCCAGCTTCTGTGGCGTGGTGGGGCTCAAGCCCACCTACGGCCGGGTAAGCCGCTGGGGGCTGGTGGCCTTCGCCAGCTCTCTCGACCAGGTGGGTCCCTTCACCACGAGCGTGGCCGATGCCGCTGAGATCCTCCAGGCGATCGCCGGTGCCGATCCGCGCGATGCCACCTGCCTGAAGGTGCCCGTTCCCGATTACACCGCCGCCCTCGACCAGCCGGTGAAGGGCCTGCGAGTGGGCCTGATCCGCGAATGCTTCGAGCAGCCGGGCCTGGATCCTGCCGTGAAGGCCTCGGTGCTGGCCGCCGCTGCAAGGTTGGAGGCCCTCGGCTGCGAGCTGGTGGACGTGAGCTGCCCCCGCTTCGATGACGGCATCGCCACTTACTACGTGATCGCCCCCTCGGAAGCCTCGGCCAACCTGGCCCGCTATGACGGCGTGAAATACGGCTTCCGGGCTACCGCCCCGGAGGGTGGCGACAGCCTGGCCACCATGACCGCCCGCAGCCGGGCCGAGGGCTTCGGCGCCGAGGTTCAGCGCCGCATCCTGATCGGCACCTACGCCCTCTCGGCTGGCTATGTGGACGCTTTTTACCGCAAGGCCCAGCAGGTACGCACCCTGATTCGGCGCGATTTCGACAGCGCCTTCGAGGCGGTGGACGTGCTGCTCAGCCCCACTTCCCCCACCACCGCCTTCCGCTTCGGCGCCCACTCAGGCGACCCCTTGGCCATGTATCTGGCCGACCTGCTCACCATCCCCGCCAACCTGGCCGGCCTACCGGCTCTCAGCTTGCCCTGCGGCTTTGACGGCCAGGGCCTGCCGATCGGGCTGCAGCTGATCACCGGGGTGCTGCAGGAGGAGCGTTTGCTGCAGGTGGCCCATGCCTATGAGCAGGACGCCCAGGTGATGGCGAGCCGACCTGCGGCGGCGCTGGTGGCCTGATCCCCGATCGCCACTAAGACCGCAGACCCCAGATCTGGTGTGCTGATCGTTCCCTGGCGCCTTCATCACACTGCCGCTTGCGTCCTCCCCTAGCCTGAAGAGGCCCGGCCCCGCCCCTTTGGCCTTCGTTCCCCTCCACAACCACAGCGACTACAGCCTGCTGGACGGAGCCAGCCAGTTGCCGCAGATGGTGGAGCGGGCGGTGGAGCTGGGCATGCCGGCCCTTGCCCTCACCGATCACGGCGTGATGTATGGCGCCATCGAGCTCTTGAAGCTGTGTGGCAAGGCCGGCATCAAGCCGATCATCGGCAACGAGATGTACGTGATCAATGGCTCGATCGAGGATCCACAGCCCAAAAAAGAGCGCCGCTACCACTTGGTGGTGCTGGCCAAGAATGCGGTGGGGTATCGCAATCTGGTGAAGCTCACCAGCATCAGCCACCTCCGTGGCATGCGCGGCCGTGGCATCTTCTCGCGGGCCTGCATCGACAAGCAGCTCCTGCGCCAGTACAGCGAGGGGCTGATCGTGGCCACCGCCTGCCTCGGCGGCGAGATCCCCCAGGCGATCCTCAAGGGGCGGCCGGATGTGGCCCGCAGCGTGGCCGCCTGGTACCAGGAGGTGTTCGCCGACGACTTCTATCTGGAGATCCAGGACCACGGCGGCATCGAGGACCGGATCGTCAACGTGGAAATGGTCCGCATCGGCGCCGAACTGGCAATCCCGCTGATCGCCACCAACGACGCCCACTACCTGAGCGTGGGTGATGTGGAGGCCCACGACGCCCTGCTCTGCGTGCTCACCGGCAAGCTGATCAGCGACGAGAAGCGGCTGCGCTACACCGGCACCGAATACATCCGCAGCGAGGCGGAGATGCTCGCCCTCTTCGCCGACCACCTCGAGAACGAGGTGGTGGCCGAGGCGGTGGCGAACACGGCCCGGGTGGCTGAGAAGGTGGAGGACTACGACATCCTTGGCCGCTACCAGATGCCCCGCTTCCCGATTCCGGAGGGGCACACGGCGGTGACCTATCTGGCCGAGGTGGCCAAGGGCGGCCTGCGCCAAAGACTGGGCCTGGCGCCGAGCGATCCCTTTGAGCCGGCCTATGGAGAGCGGCTGGACTTCGAGCTGCAGGTGATGGAGCAGATGGGGTTTCCAACCTACTTCTTGGTGGTGTGGGACTACATCCGCTTCGCCCGTGACAACGGCATCCCGGTGGGGCCGGGCCGGGGCTCGGCGGCGGGTTCGGTGGTGGCCTGGGCGCTGGGCATCACCAACATCGATCCGGTGGAGCATGGCCTGCTGTTCGAACGCTTCTTGAATCCGGAACGCAAATCGATGCCGGATATTGATACCGACTTTTGCATCGAACGCCGCGGCGAGGTGATCGATTACGTCACCCAGCGCTATGGCGAAGACAAGGTGGCCCAGATCATCACCTTCAACCGCATGACCTCCAAGGCGGTGCTCAAGGACGTGGCCCGCGTGCTCGATATTCCCTATGGCGAGGCCGACCGCCTCGCCAAATTGATCCCTGTGGCTCGCGGCAAGCCCGCCAAATTGAAGGAGATGATTGGCTCTGAATCACCGAATCCTGAGTTTCGAGATAAGTACGAGGGCGACCCCAAGGTGAAGCATTGGGTGGATCTGGCGATGCGGATTGAGGGCACCAACAAAACCTTTGGCGTGCACGCCGCAGGCGTGGTAATCGCTGCCGATCCCCTCGATGAGCTTGTGCCGCTGCAGCGCAACAATGACGGCCAGGTGATCACTCAGTACTTCATGGAGGATGTGGAGTCGATGGGGCTGCTGAAGATGGACTTCCTTGGCCTCAAGAACCTCACGATGATTCAGAAGACCCTCGATCTGGTGGAGCAGAGCAGCGGCGTGCGCTTGGATCCCGATGCCTTGCCTTCCGGTGATGAGGGCACCTACGCCCTGTTGGCCCGTGGAGATCTGGAGGGCATCTTCCAGCTCGAGTCAAGCGGCATGCGCCAAATCGTGCGCGACCTCAAACCATCCTCCCTGGAGGACATCTCCTCGATCCTGGCCCTTTACCGGCCCGGTCCTCTCGATGCCGGACTGATTCCCAAATTCATCAACCGCAAGCACGGCCGCGAACGCATCGATGTAGCCCATGCCAAGCTCGAGCCGATTCTGCAGGAGACCTACGGAATCATGGTCTATCAGGAGCAGATCATGAAAATCGCTCAGGATCTGGCCGGCTATTCCCTCGGCGAAGCCGATCTGCTGCGGCGGGCGATGGGCAAGAAGAAAAAGAGCGAGATGGAGAAGCATCAGGGTGTGTTCGTCAAGGGTGCCAGCGAGCGCGGGGTGGACGCGAAGGTGGCCGAGGCGCTGTTCGAGCAGATGGTGCTCTTCGCCGAATACTGCTTCAACAAGAGCCATTCCACTGCCTACGGAGCCGTCACCTATCAGACCGCTTACCTCAAGGCCCATTACCCGGTGGCCTACATGGCCGCGTTGCTCACGGTGAATGCGGGCGCCAGCGACAAGGTGCAGCGCTATATCGCCAACTGCAACGCCATGGGCATCGAGGTGATGCCCCCCGATGTGAATGCCTCCGGCATCGATTTCACCCCGGTGGGCGAGCGCATCCTCTTTGGCCTCTCGGCGGTGCGCAACCTCGGCGAGGGGGCGATCCGCTCCCTGATCGAAACCCGCCGCAGCGATGGAGCCTTCCAGTCGCTGGCGGACCTATGCGACCGCCTCAGTGGCCAGCAGCTCAACCGCCGCGCGATCGAATCGCTGATCCATTGCGGCGCCCTCGATGCCCTCGAGCCCAGGGCCAACCGGGCCCAGCTGATGGCTGATCTGGACCTGATCCTCGACTGGGCCTCCTCCCGGGCCAAGGACCGCGCGAGCGGCCAGGGCAACCTCTTCGATCTCTTCGCGGCCCCCGACGCCGAATCCGGAGCGGCCACGGCTGACCGATCCACCGCCCCGAAAGCCGCCCCGGTGGCCGACTACCCGCCGCGGGAGAAGCTCAAGCTCGAGAAGGAGCTCCTGGGCTTCTACATCTCGGACCACCCGCTGCGCCAGCTGGGCAGCCAGGTGAATCTTCTTGCCCCGATCGGCCTGGGCAGCCTTGAGGAGCAGGCCGACAAGGCCAAGGTGAGTGTGGTTGCGATGGTGGCCGAGTTGCGTCAAGTGAACACCCGCAAGGGGGACCGCATGGCGGTGTTGCAGCTTGAGGACCTCACCGGTGCCTGTGAGGCGGTGGTGTTTCCCAAGTCGTTTGCGCGCCTGGCCGATCACCTGATGCTGGATGCCCGTCTGCTGGTCTGGGCGGCGGTGGACCGACGCGATGAACGGGTGCAGCTGATCGTGGACGACTGCCGCAGCATTGAGGATCTGCGCTTCCTGGTGGTGGAGCTGCCAGCCGACCAAGCCGGTGACATCGCGGTCCAGCATCGGCTGCGGGAGTGCCTGCAGCAGCACCGACCTGGCCAGGAGGAGGTGGGGGTGCGGGTGCCGGTTGTGGCTCGGGTGCTCGACGACCAGTTGAGCCGCTACGTCCGCCTGGGTGCCCAATTCTGTGTGGCCGATGGGGAATCGGCCGTGGCCACCCTCACCTCCGCCAGCTTCAAGGTGAGCCTCTGCTCCCCCTTGGGGGCGGGCTGAAGCCCGATCAGCGCGACAGTTCGATGGCGTGCTCCGCGATGTTGATCACCGCGTCGTGGCCGACCTGGTAGCTGTAGAACCAATCAGCCCTTTTAGTACCGCCACTGTTCAGATCGCGTTGGGAATCTTTGATGACTTCGGCGATGATGCAGGCCATGATGTTCAGCTACGGCCCCCGATAGCATCAGAATAACCAGATAGCAATAAAATAACCGGATAACAACTGAATAATCAGCTCTGGGATCCACCGGAGTCTGCCTGGCGCATGCTGCGGATCGATTCCCGCAGGCGGCTCAAGTTGACTCGGATCTGCTCGCTGCCCAGCAGGCTGCCGGGTTGCTCCTCCCAGCTGGAGGAGAACACTCCATAGCTGAGGCCCACCAGGCCGATCAAGAAGCAGCCACCCGAGGCCACGAGGGTGGCGGCGGGCGGGATCTCAAGAATCTCTCGACTCACCAGCAGGTAGCTGCCCACGAAGACGGCCATCCCCATCAGGGTGGGAAAGCCACTGGCGATGGCGCTGCGGCGTGCCATCCGATTGGCTACCGCATCGGGGATGGCCCGCTTGCCGGGACTGCGCTGGCCTCCTGCAGGGCCTCTGCTGGATTTCGCTGCGCTCTTGGCGGTTGGGGGCCCAGGCGCTGCGAGGACCTTCGCCTGGACCCTGGCCTCATCGGCCGATCGAAGTGGGAAGGAAGACCGGACAGCAGAGTTACCCGGCTCAAACCCCTTGGCGCCGCCATCAACAGGGCCGCTCCTGGAGTCGGTGCCGGTGCCACGCTTGTTGCGGCCCCCGCCGGTGCCGTCCCCCGCCCGACGGGAGGGGGGTTTGTCCTTTGGATCCCTCCTAGGGGCCATGGTTGGGGATGGCGGAAGGAATCAGCCGCGGATGCCGAGCTTCTCGATCAGCGCTGCATAACGCTGCTCGCTCTGGGCCCGCAGGTAGCCGAGCAGGCGCTTGCGCCGACCGATCATCTTGAGCAGTCCCTGGCGGGAGGAGAAGTCGTGGATGTTCTTCTGCAGGTGCCCGCTGAGCTGCTGGATGCGCTCACTCAACATCGCCACTTGGACTTCAACCGAGCCGGTGTCGGTTCCGTGGGTCTGGTGACCGTTGATCAGTTCCTGCTTTTTGGTGGTGGTGAGCGGCATGGGCGGGTGCGGGCCCCGATTGGTGCAAACAAATACCTTACCTGGCGGCAGCACCCAGCTGGGCCAACGCTCAAGTCAATGCTCAGGCCGCGGCTCGGGACAGCCAGCGAAGGCAGTCCCGAATCCAGGTGTCCACCGGAGCATCGCTGGCCAGGCCCGTGGCGGCCACGGCCCGCAGGGCCCGATGGATCTCCAGGGCCTCATAGCCCAGGGCTGCCAGAGTGATGCCCACCTCGTCGGCACCAACGGCAACCGGTAATGCTTCCCCCATCAGGTCGTCCCCATCGCTGCTGATGTCGGCCCCATCCACCAAGGCCACGAAGCGTTCCCTGAATCGCTGCCGCAGCTCCACTGCCAGGCGCTCGGCGGTGCGCTTCCCCACGCCAGGGGCCTGGCAGAGACGGCGCAGATCGCTGCGCACCACCGCACTCACCAGCTCCCGGGGCTCGAGCGTCCCGAGTAGCCCGAGGGCCGCCTGGGGGCCCACCCCGCTCACAGCGAGCAGTTCCCGGAACAGATCTCGCTCGATCCGGTCGGTGAAACCGAACAGGGTCCAGCCGTCATCACGGATGCTGTGGTGCACATGCAGGCTGAGCTCCGCCCCTGGGGCGGGCAGCCGCTGCCAGTGCCGCTGGCTGAGCTGCAGTTCGTAGCCCACCCCCTGGCAGATCAGCAGAAGCCCGCAGCGGCCACCCTGTTGCCAGGTTTCAGAGAGTCGCCCCTGCAGCCAGCCGATCATGGAGATCCGAGCGAACGCCCCCATGCTGCCTTCCCTGTCGCCCCCCAGCCGCCCCAATCTCCCCCTTCCCCAGGGCCTGTGGCGCGGGGCTCTCAGACGCCTCGCCGCTGGGCTGCTGCTGCTGCTTGTGCTTCCCCTCGTCCTGGTGGCCTGCGGTGGTCCGGGCCAGCCACCGCGTTCGGTGCTGCTCGATGCCCTCTCCCTGCAGATCCAGCTCACCCAGGGTTCCATCGCCCAGGCCCTCGAACTGGAGGCGCCGGGATTGCCCCAGGTGAGCCGGGTGCGAGTGGAGGAGCAGCAGGCCCTGGCGATCGGGGAGGCCCGCGGCCTGCGGCTGGCCGGACGTTTCGACTGGCGCCTCGCCGACGATCCGATCCGGGTCGACAGCCCCTTCGAGCTGTATCTGGCCCGAGGGGAGCGCGGCCAGAGCTGGCGGCTGGCCCGGCCCGGTTCCCCGGCGCCGCTGAATCCCTCGGCGGTGGATCCCGCAACCGCAGCAGCTCCCGCGGCCGACGCCACTCCGTCGAGTCAGGCCTGGATCACCTACCCCCTGCCCCTCCCCGGTCAGCGCGGGCGGGGCTGACGGCGGGGCGAGTGACACCTCCCACGGCCAGCGCTTCGGCGCCACCGCTGCCTGCGGGCGCCAGTGTCTGGCTGGAGCTTCAGTCCTCCTGTTGGGGAGCAGCCCCCTACTCCAGCCGCTTTCCAGCCGATCGAGGCATGGCCTGTTTGCCTGCCTGGCCCACCAGGATGCTCGCCAGAATCAGCCCGGCTCCCGCCAAGGTGGGAGCGCCGATTCCTTCTTCGAACACCAACCAGCCCCACAGGGCCGCGAAGGCCACCTGGGCGTAGCCGATCGTGGTGGCCCGCGCAGCGGGCAGGTGCACCAGGCCGTGGGTGAGGCCGATCTGGCCCAGCTGGGTGAACAGGCCCACCCCTAGCAACCAGCTGAGTTCCGGCAGGGTGGGAAGGGTGGGTTGGAGGGCCACCAGGGGCAGGCTGAGTGGAAGCGAGATCAGGGGAAACCAGAGCACAATCACCTGGGGATGCTCGCTGCGGCCCAGTTCGCGCACGCTTACGTAGGCCACCGCGGTGAGCAGCGCGCCACCCACCGCCCACGCCACACCCTCCAGGGGAAGGGAGGGGCCGGAGCCCGCGGCGCCCAGGGGGTGGGCCATCACCAGCACCCCCAGCCAACCCAGCGCCATGGCCAGGGCGATCCTGAATCCGGGACGTTCGCCGAGCCACGCCCAGGCCAGCAGGGCGGTGACGGAGGGGTAGAGATATTGCAGCACCGTGGCGGCGGCCAGGGGCAACCGCATCACCGCTTGATAGACGCAGAAGAGGGCGACTGTTCCCACGGCCCCGCGCAGGGCGAGCAGCCCTCGCCGCTGGCCCAACGGATCGAGGCCGGCCCGGCGCACCAGCCAGCCACTGAGCACCACGCTCACCAGGGCCCGGCCCAGCACCACCTCCGCCACCGGTAGGCGGCCGTGGAGCTGCTTCACGCACACCGTCATCAGGCTGAAGCAGAGGGCCCCGGCCAGCAGCGCCAGGACCGACCCTTGCGAGGGACCCCATCCCTGGTGGGATGGATCACAATGGGGAGACCTTCGCCTCCATCTGTGGGGTAAGAGCCCCATCAACCGTCGCTCGACACCACCCACCCATGACCGCTGGCCGGAGCCTCCGCCGGAGGAACCTCCCGCCCAGGCACCACCTCGTCCGACCGACGGCTCCAGCACGTTCCCTTCCTGCCGCACCGCCGCCACCCACCCCAGGGGCCTCCAGCTTCCCAGCTCCCGCCCTCGCTCCCTGCCCCGCTCCTGCCTCCGGTTCTCTTTACCCCACCCCCCCAGCCCTTGCCGTCCTTGGCCAGCCCCCGTCTCCACCCCCGAACGATCGAGGCCGTCAAGGAGCGGGCCGACATCGTGGATGTGGTGGGTGAGCACGTGGTGCTCAAGAAGAAGGGGCGGGAGTTCGTGGGGATCTGCCCCTTCCACGACGACACATCACCGTCGATGACGGTGTCGCCGGCCAAGCAGTTCTATTACTGCTTCTCCTGCGGCGCCGGTGGCAACGCCATCAAGTTCCTGATGGAGCTGCAGCGCGGCAGTTTCACCGATGTGGTGCTGGAGCTGGCCCGCAAATACCAGCTTCCGGTTGAAACCCTGGATGGTCCCCAGCAGGAGCGCTTGCGCCAGCAGCTCTCGCGGCGCGAGAAGCTCTATCGCGTGCTCACCTTGGCGGCCGGCTGGTTCCAGGCCCAACTGCGCTCACCGGAGGGTGCCGCAGCCCTGGCCTATCTGCGGGAGGGTCGCGGGCTCAGTGAGGCCACCCTGGAATCCTTCCAGCTCGGCTATGCGCCGGAGGGCTGGGATGGCTTGCTGCGCCACCTCCAGCAGGTGGAGCGGCTGGAGCCGGAGCTGCTCGAGGCCGCCGGTCTTGTGGTGCCTCGTAAGGGAGGCAACGGCTACTACGACCGCTTCCGGCAGCGGGTGATGGTGCCGATCCGCGACCGGCAGGGCCGCGTGATCGGCTTCGGCGGCCGCAGCCTCGATGGGGCCGAGCCGAAGTACCTCAACTCCCCGGAGACGGAGGTGTTCGAGAAGGGCCAACACCTCTTCGGCCTCGACCGGGCCGCCGACCCGATTCGCCGGGCCGACCAGGCGGTGGTGGTGGAAGGCTATTTCGATGTGATCGCCCTCCATGCCGCCGGCATCACCCAGGCGGTGGCATCCCTGGGAACGGCCCTGAGCCGCCAGCAGATCACCCAGTTGTGCCGTTGCTGCGACGGCAAGCGGCTGGTGCTCAACTTCGACAGCGATGGTGCCGGTGTGCGCGCTGCCCAGCGGGCCATCGGCGAGGCGGAGCAGCTGGCCCTGCAGGGCCAGCTCGAGCTGCGCGTGCTGCACCTGCCGGCCGGTAAGGATCCCGACGACTACCTCAAGGCCCACGGCCCGGGCGACTACCGCGCCCTGCTGGAGGCGGCCCCGCTCTGGCTCGACTGGCAGATCGAACAGGTGCTGGCCGGCCGTGACTTGGCCCGAGCCGACCAGTTCCAGCAGGCGGTCACGGCCCTGGTGGAACTGCTCGGCAAGCTCCCCCAGTCGGCGGTGCGCAGCCATTACCTGCAGAGGGTGGCGGAGCGCCTCTCTGGTGGCCAGGCCCGCCTCACCCTGCAGCTGGAGGACGATCTACGCCAGCAGGTGCGGGGCCAGCGCTGGCATGGCCGCTCGTCGCGCTGGGAGCAGCCGGGTGAGGCGGGGGTGAGGGAGCGGGCCGAGGCTGAGGTGCTGCGGCTTTACCTCCATTGCCCCACCTGGCGCTCCCGAATCCGGGCCAATCTGCGGCATCTCGACCTCGAAGATTTCGCCCTGCAGCACCACCGCCAGCTCTGGGCCACGATCGGCGAGATCGAGGAGGACAACCTCGGTTCCGGCCGGCTCGAGCAGGTGAACCGCGGCATCGACCCCGGCCAGGAGCTGGCCGATCTCGATCTGCCCCGGCTGCTGGGCGACCGCCTGGTTCTCGATGGCGACCACTCCACCCTCCTCACCAGGCTCACGCCGCTGCTCGAGCCCTCCGATGTGCAGCGGTTGTCGCTGTCTCAGCCCGAGCTGCAGCTTCGCGGCGCCACGGCGTCGTTGGAACGGCAGCGCACCCTGAAGCGCTGCCGCCACCTGCTGGATGCCTGGAGCGCCCAGCGGCTGGCCACCCTGGAGCACTGCATCGCCCAGCTCCTCGCGGCCGCCGCCGCCGTCCCGCCGGCTCCTGCCGCATCCATGGCGTCTTCCATGGCGTCGCTGCTCAGCCCCGCCCTGCCCGCGCTCCCCGGCTCTGCGGCCCTGCAGCCCCTTTCGGATCTGCTTCCCGCCCCCCTGCTCGACATGGAGGAGCGCATCGACCAGCTCTTCGCCTGCCTCAATGTTGATGCCCTCCGCTTCCAGGAGGCCTACTACAGCGAGCGCCGCTACCTCGGCGAGCTGGATCAGCGCCGCTGCGCCGGCTATGAGGAGATCCTCGCCGCGCCAGCGGCCTGAGTTCGGTTGGGAGGCTGATCCTCAAGACGGGGCCCATGGGGACAAGGCCACCCCGTCCTCGACGCCCACACCTACGACTCGCTCGGATCGCCATACGGTGAAGCAGCCCCTTCCCGGCCATGGCCTGCACCCTGCCGACCCCCTATCCCATCCCAGCCGATGAGCCGTTGCGGTTGCGGGACCTGGAGCGCTATGCCGCCATCGGCCTCTCCAGCGACCCCCATTTCGAGCGGTTGGTGGACCTGGCCGCGTCCCTGTTTGGTACGCCGATCGTGGCGATTTCGCTGGTGGATGCGGAGCGCCAGTGGTTCTTGGCCTCCCGCGGGCTGGGGGGGCTGTGCGAGACACCGCGCAGCTCGGCCTTCTGTGCCCATGCCATCGCCGGTGAGGGGGTGATGGTGGTGCCGGATGCCTGCCTCGATGCACGCTTCAGCGCCAATCCCCTGGTGGTGGGGGAGCCGGGGATCCGCTTCTACGCCGGTGCGCCGCTGCACAGTTCCAAGGGGCACAACCTCGGCACCCTCTGCGTGATCGATCTGCAGCCCCGGCCGGCGCTGACCACCACGCAGCAGCAGCAGTTGCAGTGGCTGGCTGATCTGGTGATGCGGGAGCTCGAATTGCGCCGGCTCACGCTCCACTGCCCGATCACCGGCCTGCCGATTCGGCGGGCCTTTCTGGCGATCGGGGAGCGCGAATGGCTGCGGGCCCGCTCCGACGATCTGCCCCTGGCTCTGCTCTGCTTCGACATCGACGATTTCCGGCGCATCAACCAGCGCTGGGGCCACCGCGCCGGGGACCGGGTGCTGATGGACTTCGCCCATCTGGTGCGCGGCTTTAAGCGCGAGCAGGACTACGCCGGCCGGCTCGGCGATGGTGAATTTGGCCTGCTCTTGATCAACACCAGCGTGGATCAGGCCATGGCGGTGGCGGAGGGCCTGCGCAATGCCACGGCCCACCTCCCCGGGGTGCACACCCATTCAGATGTGAGCCTGCATATCAGCGGTGGTCTGTCATCCCTGGCCCCCGCCGACCGCAGTTTCGATGACCTGCTGCAACGGGCCGATCGTGCCCTGCAGCTGGCCAAGGGCAATGGCCGCAACCAGATCGCCTGCCTGCTGGAGGGGGATTGAGGCCCATCGCCAAACTGGCCGGCGGCATCGAGCAAGCCTGGATGCAGGGGCCAAAGCGTGGAGAGGGCCGGCGTAAAGCCCTGCGTTGATGGGCGCTGCTGTGTCTTTTGTTGCGCCCCACTGTCTCCGGCAGCCTGCTGCCATCAATGGGCGGGAACAGGATTGGGTCCAGCTATTCCTCACCCCGCCATGCTCCGCATCCACGGCGATCGCAACAGCCTCTTAGCCGCCCTCACTGCCCACTGGGCAGTGCAACAGCTGCAGATCCCCCAACCCCTGCGACCGGTGGTGGCGCCGATCAACCGGTCGACCAGACCCAAGCGCTGAGGGGTCCGTCCCTCACCCCTGCGCCAACACCGCCCAGCCCATTCCCTCTCCTTCCACCATCCAGCGCCGCACAACATTCCGGCGGCTGTAGCGGCAGAAGCGGGCACGGATCGTGCACGATCAGTTGGGATGGCGTGATGCCGACGACGATCAGCCAGTGGCCGCTTCCGCCGGGCCTGCTGATCGGGCCGCGGTGAAGGTACCCGCAGGGAACGGGAATGCCGGCGGCGATCTGTTCTTCCAGGGTGGAGAAGCTGGCCTGGTTGGAGAAGCGGGCCGTGATGCTGTAGCTGGCCAAGGCCTTGATCTGGCCCGCCGGGTTGGTGGTGTCGCCGAATTGGTGGACCCGGGCCAGGTACTGGTCATCCCCGTTGGGCCCAGACAGCACGCCGGGCTTGATGAAGGCCAGGAGCATGGCGCAGCTGGAGGAGAAACACATCCGCCGGGCCTGATCGGTGGCGGAATCCAGCTGGGCGAACCAGGGCACCGAGAGGGGGTTGGCTCGGCTGGGGGGCTTTGGCGGTGGTAGTGGGATCGGAGACGGAGCGACCCCGGCCTGATGGGCCGTCCAGAGCCGCCGCACTGTTCCACCCTCTTCGGGGGCCTGGGGCTCATGAGCCACCACCTGCTCCAGCACCGCCAGCAACCAGGCCCGTCGGCCGGGAGCCAGGGCGGGCTGGATCTTCCCGATGGTGGCCTGCATGCCTGAGGGGAAGAACAGGGTGAGAAGAGTTGTGCTGCGCGACCGGCAAGCGTTCGTCTCCCTGGGCCCGTTGATCCAGTTGGGCAGCTCGCAACTGCCCACAAAGGCCAGGGAGAACAGGATCAGGCCGGTCAGGAGGCCGTTGGAGGCAGCGGCAGTCGCGATCCGCGTGAGAGGGGGCATGGAGGGAGAGAAGGCTGCTTCCTCTTGCCTTGACGCTTGTAGAACTATTGATCGAGCGGCGCAGGGCGTATTTGAGGTCGCTGCTCACCTCATAGGCGTGCTTGTGGCTGTTCTCATCGAGCTCATCGAGCAGGGGCGTGCCACCGCCGGTGGGGCAGGTGTGCTCGCTGTGCAGCAGGGTGGCCGCCGCCAGCAGGGCATCGGGGTTGTTCTCGCCCAGGAGCGTGCCCAGCTCAAAGCGCAGCAGGCGAGAGGCGGCCCACTTCTGGCGGTCGATCAGCAGCAGCTGGTCGCGGCTCACCGCCAGCACCCAGCGCGGCGGGATCTCCTGGCCGAACACTCGCTCAGAGATGAGCTCCTCCCAGGTTTCGCTGCCCTGGCCGTCGCCATCGGTGAGCACCGTGCCCAGGGAAGGGTCGTCGATCTGGCAGCCCCAGCGGGTGGCGATCGTGAGCTCCAGCGGGTCGGCCGGCTCATCGCTGGGGTTAAAGCACTCCACCACCCACAGCCAGGGCTCGCCCTTGGCGTTGCTCACCTCCCCCAGCAGCGGAACTTGATAAGCCTCGCCGCCGATCAGCACGGGCTCTGCACGGGGGGCAAACGGATAGCCCAGGGCTTCGAGCAGGGGCTGGAAGAACAGCTCCCGTTGCAGCCGCAGCCGCTCCGCCGGCTCCTCCGTGATGCCGATCTCGGCTTCTCGGAGCTTTTGCCAGGGCTTGCGCAGCGCCTTGAACTGGGCCTCCGGCGTGGACACATCCCCCATGGGATCCGCCTCCAGCTGCGCCTTGGCCTGCTCCGTCCAGCGCTCGCGCACCTTCTTGATATCCCCCGCCAGCACGCTCTCGAGGTATTGGGCGGAATAGAACTCGTTGGCGTTGCTGATGCCGGGGAGGGCCATGGGTCAGGGCTTGCGCAGCGTGAGAAGGGAGGTGATCGGTTCGGTGATGAACGCCTCGATCGCGGTGGCGTGAGCCAGCAGGATCCGCAGGATCTCCGCCGTGCTGGTGTTGCCCACCACCAGCCAGATCACCTTCGGAGGCGCACCACGCAACAAGCTCAGCGCACGAAAATCATCGTCTTTGGTGACGATGGTGTAGCCGTTGTCGGCTGCATACAACCAGATTTTCTGATCGCTTTGGCCTTTCAGCTTCACATTGCGCACATGCACACTGCCTGGAAACTGCCCTGAAAGCTCAGAAGCGAGCCGGGAGCTCAGGTTTTCATCCAGAAGCAACCGGCCTGCCATTTCGCTGCTCAGGCCACCGTGAGTTCGCTGAGGCGTTTCTCGCGCTCAGCGGCGTAGCGCAGCACCGCCTGGATGTGTTCGGGTCTGAGATCGGTGAAATCACTGAGGATCTCCCCCTGGCTCATGCCACTGGCCAGATACTCGAGCACATCCGATACGGTGATTCGCGTTCCGGCGACACAGGGTTTGCCGCTGCGTACGCCTGGCGTGCAAATGATCAGAGGTTCGGAGGTGGTCATGGGCGGGGTGGCGCAGTGCAGATGGTCGTCTGAACCCTATGCCGAACAGCCCTGCTGGGCTGGATCGGTTTCGGCAGCAGCAGCCGTCAAGGAGGGCTATTCATGCAGGCAGCCACAATGATCGGCATGGACGGCCGCCTTCTCACCATCCGCCTTGACGAGGCCCTGGCGCAGCAGCTGGACGCCGCCAGTGCCGACACCGGCCGCAGTCGTGGAGAGATCGTGCGTGAGGCCCTGCGGCGCCAGCTGTCGCTGATGCGCTTCGAGCGACTGCGGCGCGAGGCCCTGCCCTTCGGCGAGGCGGCCGGCTGGCTCAGCGACGAGGACGTGTTCCGCGCTGTGTCCTGAGCAGGCCCTGTCTCCTGAGCAGATCCTGTTTTCAGAGCCTTGAGCGTGGCGCTGGCTGATTCGCGCTGCATCTCAGGCCTCCCGGTGGAGCACCGCCACCAGCTTCAGGTAGGGGGCGGGGTCGATCGTCATCACCTCGCTCACGAAGCGTTCGTGATCCAGGAAGCGCCCATCGATGGCCTTCTGCTTCTCCTGGCGCTGCTTGTCCTTGATCTGCTGCGGGCGCTGATTGCCCGCAAGGCTCAGCTCCAGCTGCTCCACCTGGCGACCCCGCAATCGCCGCAGCCGCTCCCGCTGCGCCTCCAGCTCCGGCTGCACGCGGGCGGTACACTGTTCGCCGCAGTCGCGCAGGTAGGTGTTAAGATGCTCCAACGCAAAACGCAGCTGGCTGCTCAGGTGAGAGGGGAGCTTGTCGCCGCTGATGTTGGCGAGATCCCGGCTCCCTAGCTGCAGGCGTGTGGCCACCGCCTCAAAGGGCTCCACCGCCATCACCTTCAATCCCGTGCCGGCAAAGCGCACCGCCACCCATTCCTGCACCACCGGCACCCCCTTCTGGTTGGGGATCGTGCCCTGAAACACCATCACCACCGCGCCGGGATCGAGGCCATCGGTGAGCTGTAGCACCGGCGCGTGATGGTGTGGGAAGGTGATCTGACCCCTGTCTGCCAGCCAATCCACCACTGGGTGCAGATCCCAGAGGTATTCCAGCTCCGGCCGGCTGTTGTCCTGCCGCCGGCTCTGCTCCAGGGCCCGCTGCAGCGCCGCCGGCTCGGTGGAGAGCGCCAGGCGCTGGCCGCGGGGCGGCTGCAGCTCTCGGGGATAACGGTCGTAGCGGCGCTGCAGCTCAGCGGGTGGCGTGATCTCCAGCCGTTGCTGCTCGGGGAAGACGCGCAGATCGAGCTTTTCGCCCCGGCGCTCCATCTGCTGCGCCACCGCATCCAGGGCCGTGTCCACGTAGCCCCAGAGGCTGGGGAACAGGCTGAAGGACTGGCGGGTTTGGGCCACCACCGGGGTGGGATTCCCTGCTGAGGCGGGCCCAACGCCACTGCCATTGTAGCCGCCTTCGACGGAATCAGCGCTGATGCCGAACAGCTCCTCGAACAACTGATCGCCGCTGCTCGCCTGGCGCTGCGGCTTGGCGTTGGCCTCCATTCGATCGTCGAGATCCTTCAGGGTTCCGGCCTCATACGCCCTGCTGATCAGCTCCTCTTCCGCCGCCGCGTCGTAGACGCCGAGAAACACCGCTGGATCGCCGATGTTCAGCTGGGCCTGCCGGTCTTTCTCCCGCAGCAGCCGCACCACCTTCTCGGCATCGCCCATGCCCTCACTGCGGGAGGCATTGAGTAGATAGCGGATCAGGGGTTGTCGGGGCTGGCCGTAGTGATCGATGCGGCCATTGCGCTGCTGCAGCGTCATCAACGACCAAGGGATGTCGACGTGCACCAGCCGATGGCTGAGGTAATGCAGGTTCAGGCCTTCTGATGCCACCTCGGTGGCCACCAGGATCCGCACCGCTTCCTTCTCCTGGGCGAACTGCTCCACCACCCGTGTCTGGTCCACATCGGGCATGGCGCCATCCAGACCCACCACCGCTCCTTTGGGCAGGCCCAGGTCGGCCGCTAGGTGCTCCACCAAGAAGCGCTGGGTTTCACGCCGGCCGGTGAACAGCACGATCCGGTCGCTGGGATCCTTGCCGCTCCAGCTCCAGTCGGCGCGGATCAGCTGGAGCAGCCGCTGGTACTTGGAGAAATCCGCCGGGGTGATCGCGGCCAGCAGCGGCTCCAGGCTCTGGAGGGCGGCGCGGTCGGCGCTGACTGGGGAGTCCGATGACGAGGCACTCGCCTCCAGGCGCTTCAGGCGGTTGCGCACCGTTTCCAATGCCGCCATCGGGCTCGACAGCAAGCTTTTGGCCAGCGTGGTCTTGAACAGCTGGCCCGCTTTCGCCTTGCCATCACTATCGGGCAGCTTGAGGTCCTTGAGCAGGGCAAATACCCGCTCCTCCCGCTCACTCGCCGCACACTCCACATCGGCGCTATCGCGCTCCTTGACGCTGTTGCGCAGATCCGCAATCACGTCCTTGCGGAACCGCCGCAGATAGAGATCCCGGATGTGGTCTTTGCTGTAGTGGCTCGGATCGGCAATCGCCGTGGGGTCGAGCATCGTCATCAGGCTGGCGAAGCTCTCCGGCTTGCCGTCGTGCGGGGTGGCGGACAGCAAGATCAATGTTTCCGAGCGGGTTGCCAGCCGCTCGGCAAGGCGGGATCGCTGGCTCCTCATCGCGCCGCTGGCCCGTTCGGCCACGTTCTGGCATTCATCGATCACGATGATGTCCCAGCTGGCATTATCGAGATAGACGCGATACTCGCGGTCGTTCTTGAGCGTATCGACGGAGACGATCGTCTTGTCGAAATAGTGGAACGGGTTCTGGTTGCCTGGGATCTGCTCCCGGATCCGCTGAATCTCCACCGAATCCAGCCGCACCAGCGGGATCGAGAAGCGCGTCCAGAACTCCTTCTGGAACTGCACCAGCATGCTTTTGCTCGTCACCACCAATAGGCGCCGCCCCCTGCCCCGGCGGATCAACTCGCTGCAGAGGATCCCGCATTCCAGCGTCTTGCCCAGGCCCACCGCATCGGCGATCAGCAGCCGCTGGCGTGGCATCGCCAGGGCCTTCGCCGCTGGCAGCAGCTGGTATGGCAGGGCATCCATGGCCGCCCGGTGGCCCACCACCAGAGAGGCATCGGTGGGCACGCTGCGCCGCAGGTGGGCCTCGATGAACAGAAGACTGTCGCGATAGCGGGGCGAGGACGGCTTCAGGCACGGGTGGGGCCTCCTTGCTGCTGCTGATCGCTGTCCTGGCCGCAGGGGAGAGGACATCGTCTCCGATGGATGGCGAGTCGGGCGCTGGTTTTGGCTGCCTGAGGCTTGGTGCTCATCCCTGGCGCTGACCCACGGTGCCGCTTTCACACAGCTGTTCTACCGCAGTCTGCTTGGAAGAGCACAGCGCACCGGGGCATTCGACATCCCGTGAGTATGCGGTTTCTGCATTGTTTTTAATCCTGAAGACTGAACCGTTGCCACAGCGTTGATCCACGGTCTTCCACAGCAACGAATTCTGTGCACGAAGAGGAGCGACCCCGGCCTTGTTCAGCCGCGGCGGATGGCTCTGCCAAAGGCGCACAAGCTGATCATGCAACCTGTGGGGGAGTTCCGTTTGCCATCCCCTTGGCCAGCTCATACTCTCGAGCGAAGTCGATGCCTGCGTCCTGGCCTGGCATCAGTAGCTGCACGCCCACATACAAGATGCAGACCACCTGCAGGGCAGAGACGGTGGTGCCACCGCGGTAGTGCTGGAGGTGGTGGTTCTGCTCGGGGTTGTTGATCGACAGGCCTTTCTGTCCCACCGCTCCCGCCTCCGCCAGCAGTTGCTTCTGGCCTTCGGGCTCCAGCTCGCGGTAGGCCTCCAGGGCACTGCTCAGGTAAGTCACCGCATCCATGCGGGGCTGTCCTTGGGCGTTGGCGCGCATCACCCGATCGGCGAGGCGGCGCTGCTGGTTCTTGATCTTCTCGGCCAGCTCGCCTGCAGGAGCAAGGCGCAGCGCCCGCTTGAACAGCTCATCGGCACCCCCCTCGTGGGACTCGCCCTCCATGGCGAGCAGGCCCTGGGCGTAGGTGAACAGGTTGATCGGATCGTCCGGTGCAACGGTCGCTGCAGCCCGTAGGTGGGGCAACGCCGCTGGTGCGTCCCCCTTCATCAAAAGGAGCTGGCCGAGGGTGCGCAGCGCGAAGGGATTGCGGGGCTCCAGCACCACCGCCTTCTCCAGCGGGCCCTGGGCGGCATCGGGATCGTTGTCCCGCAGGGCCGCGATCCCAAGAGCCACCTGGGCGTTGGCATCGCCGGGCTCCAGCTCCACCGCCCGGCCCAGCAGCTCACGCGCCTCGGTGAGCTGCATGCGGTCGCTGCAGACCATGCCCAGGTTGTACAGGCTCTCCACGTGGTCGGGCTCCAGCTGCAGCCGGGTGCGCAGCAGCGGGATCGCCTCGTCGTAACGGCCGGCCTCCAAATGGGCGGTAATGGTGGCGCTTGCTGGAACCTGCCCCGACTGGGGCTCCCAGTTCACCTCGATCTGTCCCTCGCTGAACCCCACATCCACCCGGCCACCGGCTTCGCGGTAGGCGTCCTTGTAGTAGGTGGTGACGGCCTCGCGGAAGGCCTCGCTGCCCCGCTGACGCGCAGCCACCGGCAGCAAGGTCAGGTCAAACCCTGCCTCCGGCACTGAAAAGCGGATCGGCTGCGGCTCGCTCATGCGCCAGGGCTACTCACTCAGCTCGCTCCAGTCATACCAGCTGGAAATGCCGAGCTCCTGGGCCCAGCTGTCGATGATTTGGCGGTCGGCCGGCTCGTTGGCAGGATCCCCATCGCCAAGGGCCAGGACGATCAGACGGCGGGCCTTCTCCCCATAGCCCTGGGAGAGGTAGGGCACCGCGAGATAGGGCTTGCCGAGAAGATCACCACCAAAGAGGGCATAGGCCGCATTCATGGCAATGCTGGCCTCATAGATCGTGCCTGGATAGTTGGCGCGGGTGCTGGGTTTGAGCGCCCCAAGGTTGTTGGTGATTTCCGGCTCGATCGCCTGCTCCTGGGCCTCCTGCAGGTCAGGGCAGTGCTGCCGGATCCAGAGGTCCACCAGAAGCCCCGGACCCATCGAGCGCAGCTGCAGGATCAGGCCGTCGTAGATGAACGCCCCCAGCTCCCGGGCCTTGGCCAGCGGTAGCTGGCTGTGCAGCTCTTCGCACTCACTGATCACCTGTTCACGCACCGCCGGGTTGTCGCGTAGCACCGCCCGCGGCTCCTGGCCCTCCCGCAGCGCTATGCGGCATTGGAAGACGACCAGGTAGTCGGCTACGCGATTGTTGCCGCCTTTGATGCGGAGCACATGGGTGGAGTCCTGGGGGCCGGCGCGGCGAATCGTGGCGAGCACGTTCAACTCCGGCGCGTCCACGATCATCACGGGCTTGCCGGTGGCCTCCTCCAGCGCCGCCAGGGCCTGGTTGGCTGAGGGAAGGAATTCGCGGCTGCCACGTCCGGTGGGCTCTGGCATCGGTGGCCCCATCCCGGTGCAGGGGGTTCAGGGTAGCCAGGCACCGCTGCCACGCCCTTGTCCCAAGCGGTCAGCCGGCATCCCCTGGCGCTTCCAGCCTTTCCCGCAGGTAGGCCTGCAACGCCGGATCGCAGGCAAACACCCAGCAGCTCTTCATGCCCCGACTCATCAGGGTGCGGTAGGTGTTGCGGATCAGGCGGCTGACCCGCTCTTCGGTGCCCTGGGGGTCGATGGCCATCGCGGCCTTCCAGCCGCTGAGGCTCTTGTCGCTGCGGGCACGGGCAGTGGGATTCGCCAGCAGCCGGCCATCGCGGAACACCAGATCCGGCCCGATGATCACGCCGATCGTGTCCACCTCCAGTCCCTGGCAGGTATGCACGCAGCCCACCTCATCCGCGCCGGTTGGGCTGATGATCCAGGTGTTGCCCTCCGAGGCCAGGTTCCAGCGGGCTGCATAGCTGTGCTCGGGGATCACGATGTCGCTGAGATCCGGGTTCTTCTTCGAGGACCAGTTCCAGCAGTAGCCCGCCACCAGCCGGGCGCGGTTGTTGCCGTTGGCCTCGCGGATCGCCTCATGCAGGCTCTGGGGATCCTCGAAAAGCCGGAAGTCGAACACCTCCCGATCGAGCTCCGGGTTGGCGGTGGAGCGGATGCCGAGCAGATCATCCAGCCAGGACAGGTAGCCATCGGAGCCGGCGCAGCGGAACTGGGAGGGCAGCTCATCACAGACCACCTCCGCGTCCAACTGGGCGGCGTGCTCGCGAATCTCGGCTTCCGTGCCGATGTCCTTCCAGGCCACCTGCTGGTCTTCATCGAGGAAGAACACGCTCAGGTGGCTGGCGTTGATGATCTCCTTGACCTAGTTCTCGCCCTGGTTGCCATACAGCCCGCTGAGACGGTTCAGCCGGTGGGCCTCGTCCACGACCAGCGCGTCGTAATGGCCGGGAGGGCAGTCCACAAACGCACCGGAGCCGCAGAAGAGGTTGTCGAAACGGCTGCGGCGCAGCTGACCGGTGAGCTTGGCCTTGAACACCGTGCGCGGCGCGGCGTTCTTGCTCACGTAGCGGATGTTTAGCCCCTTCTGCATCAGGGCCGCCATCAAATGGATAGCCACCACTGACTTAACTGTTCCCGGGCCGCCCCGCACCAGCAACACAGTGCGCTTGCCGGGCCGCAGTTTCCGGGCGAACTGCAGCGCCCGCTCATAGACGACCTTCTGCTCCTGGATCAGGGTGAATTCACTGTTGCCGAGCACCATCTGCTCGAACACCTCCCCTAATTGCCGTGATGCACGGGCCCGACCATCACGGATCCGCTTGATCGTCTCGCCGCCATCGCCCTGCGTGAGGCAGCGGGTCAGGAAGCCAACCAGCTCATCGGTATTGTGCCTAAGGAACACCGGAGCCCGCTCCAGGTAGTCCTGGTAGCAGTCCGCAAGGACACCGCTGCCGTCGCTGCAGTTGTGGAGGTAGGCGCAAGGGTTGATCGCGATGGCGTGCTCCTGCACGGCGGTGTTGAAGTCCTCCAGCAGGCAGGAGTAGCTCCAGGCCTGATACGAGGGATGGGTGAGCTCCCGGGGGCCGCCGCCGACCACGGAGCGCACCACACCATCCATGGCTGTGGCATCCACGGTTTCCCACTGCTTGAGCTCCACGATCACCGCCGCGTGGCGGTCGTCCGGCGAACGGCCGGAGAGCAACAGGTCGATCCTGCGCGCGGTGTTGTGGATCTGATATTCGATCGCGACCCCCAGCGCCGCAGGGATCTTGGGGTCCAGCAGAAACTGGCTGACGTACTGAAATGAGTTCCGCCAGGCCCGCACCTCGGCTGGACTGACCCGCCGGCCGGCAATGGCCTGGAGCCGCTCACTTACCTCCTCCTCGATGCGGTTGCGGCGCACATGCTCCAGGAAAACCTCGCGGGTTTCCAGGTAGATGATCATTGCGGCCGCCGGTGTTGGCGAGCTGATCCTATGGGTGGAGCCGCAACACCCTTCTCGCCAGGTCTATGCATTCACTGGATGGTTTGAGCGGCCGCTTCAGCTTTCAGGCCATAAGCCGGGCACACGAACAACACATAGGGCTCATCCCCTTCCTGCCGGTCCTCCTCGAACAGCGGCCCCAGTCGGACCACCTGCAGCTGCCCTTGCTGCATCAGCTCCAAGCCAGGCGGCTTGGGCTGCTCCGGCCCAAACAGCTCCACCGGGGGTGCATCAGGTTCGATAGGCCGGACATCCTGCCGATAACGCGGCCGGGGCATGCCGAGCGGTGATCTGCCTTCAAACTGCCTGATGCGACGGATGGACTCCAGGCGGCGCGCAGGTTGCCGTTGAACTGGATATTGGTGTTGAAGCTCAGGCTGCGGCCAGGTCGCCCCTTGCCGCCACTGCCTCCGCCGTCACCAAGGCTGACGCCCTTGGCTTCCAGCAGGGCCTCATAGAAAGCGGTGAAGTTCAGGCGCTCCGTGCCGTCCTTCTTGGTGCTGACATAGCTGGCGGAGCGAACCAGATCGGATTTCGAGATTTCGCCGAGTTCCTTGACCTTGGCAAGCAGTTCGGATCCGGTGAGCGCCTGTGGGATGGAGTAGGAGGGCGCTGGCTTGCTGGAGTCCTTCGGGTGGTAGGCGGCGGGCTGTTCGTCGAAAAGTCTCCAGACTATCTCCCACTCGCTTTTGCCTGTGGCAAGCCACTCAGCGGCGGTGAGCTCACTGTCTTTAGCCGGGTCGAACATGAAGTCCTGCTTCCACAACGACACCAGGGCATTCCATTGATCGCTGCTACGGGATTGCTGGAATCCAGAGGGGTCGACCATCCAGCGAAGGATGTCGCGGATCGAGTCGTCGACCAGCAGCGTTGAAATCCTTCTCCTCCATGCGAGTGCCCCGCAGTTGTGCCAATGGGTGGATCGCTAATTCGGCAGCCTTCTCCGGCTCGCAGGTCCTGGCGGCTCACGCCAGGGAGCCAGAGGCTCGGCATCGCTGCAGACCTTGCACCCGCGCAGCTTCTGGAGCAGGGCCTCAAGCAGGGTGCGGGAGAGGTCCTTGGCCCAGCTCCAGAGCCGTCCAGCCAAGGCGGCATGGGGGGACTAAACTTAGACTTAGTTTAAGGTGATGTCGGGTGGCGATGGTGAACGTCCACCAGGCCAAGACCCATCTCTCCCAGCTGCTGCAGGAGGTGGAGCAGGGGCAAGAGGTGGTGATCGCCCGCTCAGGTGTTCCGATTGCGCGGCTTGTGGCCTGGCAGGCTCCGGCCAAGCCGGTGGCGGCACCGGGGGCGATGCGCGGCCAGATCCAGCTGAGTGACGATTTCGATGCGCACCTGGATGGGTTGTTTGAGGCGCTGCAGTGACGCGACTGCTGCTCGATACCCGTCTGGTTCTGTGGTGGCTGAACGGCGATCCACAGCTGCCGCAGGCGGTGGAGGAGCGGGTGCAGGCGCCAGAGGCGGAGGTGTTCGTGAGCCAGGCGTCCCTGTGGGAGATGGCGATCAAGGTGTCGACTGGCCGGCTGCAGGTGAATCTCCCGGAACTGGAGCGCCAGGTGCCCTTGCAGGGCTTCCGCTGGCTGCCGATCAGCAACGCCCACGTGCTGGCCGTGGCGGAGCTGGAAACTGATGGCGTCCACCGGGATCCCTTTGATCGCTTGCTGGTGTGCCAGAGCCGGGTGGAGCCGATGCTGCTGCTGACCGTGGACAGCCAGCTGCGCAGCTATGGCGCCACGGTGATCGTGATCTGAAGCTGACATCGATAGTGCCTGCTGGGAGAAGCGGACGCTCATGAACCCTCCACTCCCCGAGACCGCTCCCGGGCGGCTTCCTTGGCTGCACGGCTGTCGTGCAGGTCGTACCAGCGGTTAGCGTCGAATGCCCCAGGCGCCAACGGCTTTGGTGGCAGGGCCGCCCTAGGCTACGGACCAGCGGAGGGTTCGCTGCGGCGGCCGGTATGGCTCGGGAAGGACTACCAATTGCAGCGCCAGGCCGGCGCAGCTCAGCGGCGCCGCTGGAGTGGGTGAAGCCGCTGGTGGGGTGATGAACAGGCCCTGCGGGGATCAAAGGCAACTCAGCCGAGACGTACCTCCATCGAGAGACTCCAAATGGACGCATTGCTCCCTACGGTCTCCTCATCATGGAGGTGGAGGGTATGGGCTTGACCACGAAGCTCGGACGTCAGGCTCGCTCACGAAGGAATCGATCATCCGCAGGAATGCGCCGGGCATTGCTTGCACTCTGCGCCGTGGTCAATCTCAGCCATACCACTATGGCGGTTCAGGCCAAGCCCCAGAACCAGGCTTCATCGCAGGAGCTTCGCGGGGTCTGGTTCACCGCCAACGACATGCCGGTGCTGCGTGACCGTGGCCGGATGCAGGCCGCGGTCCATCAGTTGGCGGATCTGGGCTTCAATCGGCTTTATGTCGTGGTCTGGAATAGCGGATTGACCTATTATCCGAGTCAGGTCAGTCAGCAGCGCCAACTGCAGGATTTCACCTTTCGAGGTCTGCAGGGCCAGGATTTTCTCGGCGAGTTCATCAGCGCCGGCCGCAGCCGTGGGCTGGCCGTGATCCCCTGGTTTGAATTTGGCTTCATGACACCGCCTGATTCGGCGCTGGCCAAGCGCCATCGCGCCTGGCTCACCCAGAAGCGCGATGGCGGGCTGACCTCCACAAGCGCAGCGGGCGAAGTGGTTTGGCTCAATCCATTCCGGCCCGAGGTCCAGCAGCTGATCACCGACCTCGTGCTTGAGGTGGTGCGTCAGTACGACGCAGAAGGTATCCAGTTCGACGATCACATGAGCCTGCCACGCGACTTTGGATACGATTCCTACACAACAGCGCTATATCGCAAGCAGACCGGACGCAAGCCGCCCGCCAATCCTGATGATCCGGCCTGGGTGAAGTGGCGCGCTGATCGGATCACGACCTTCATGGCTCAGCTGGCACGGGCTGTGCGCAGGGCGCGGCCCGGTGCCCTGATCTCGATTTCCCCCAACTACTACGACTTTGCTTACAAGCTGCAGCTGCAGGATTGGCGAAGCTGGGTGCAGCAGGGCATCGCTGATGAGTTGCTGGTGCAGATCTATCGCCCTGAACTGGACAGCTACCTGCCCCATCTCACGCGGCCCGAGGTCCAGAAGGCCAAAGGCCGCATCCCCACTGCCATCGCCGTGATGAGTGGTCAGCGCAACCGCCCAACATCTCTGGAGTTGATGCGCCGAAAAGTGGAAGCCAACCGTGCCCAAGGGTTGGGCGTGGCATTCTTCTATTTTGAGAGCCTGTGGAGCCTCGGGCCCGAACCCAAAGAACAGCGCATCAACGGCTTGGCCGAAATCCTTGGCAGCGCCCCTGCGCCTCCATGGCCGTCCTCTCCGCCTCCGCTAACGCTGCAGCCCTCGCCGGCCTTGTAGCTCACACCAGGCCTCCTTGGGCGATAGCGGCGGCGGGTTGGGTGGCCCACCCTTCATGGCATCTCAGGCGCCCAGCCGCGCTGGCGGTGCAGGTCTGACATCTGTGTTCAGGCCCGGGCCACCGGCACATCGCTGAGCCGGGTGGTGGCGGCCCGCGAGAGGTGGCCCCGCCGCATCCGCCAGGCCGGCGCCAGGCCGCAGGCGGCCCACTGCACCGTGCCGCTGCCGTAGCGCCGGTTGAGGCCATCCACGGCGGCCATCAGGGTTTCGCGGCGGTGCTGTTGCTCGGGGGTCTGGGGCACCAGCAGGTGGTGCTGTAACAGGGCCACCGGCTGGAGATCCTGCAGGATCACGCCGGCCTTGCGTAGGGGTTTATGGGGGCGGAACAGCCGCTCGGCCAGGGGCAGGGCGGCAGCCAGGAGCACGGCGGTGTCGTTGCTGGGCAGGGGCAGGGTCGTGGTGGCGGCATTGGCGTAAAAGGCGGTGCCATCGAAGGGGCTGCTGCGCACGAACACGGTGAGGGTGCCGGCCCGCTGGCCCTGGCGCCGCAGTTTCTCGGCGGCACGGCAGAGATAAGTGGCCACGGCCTCCTTCAGGGCCGCTGTCGTGTCGACCGGGGTGCTGAAGCTGCGGCTCACGCAGGTTTCGCGCTTGGCGGGCGCCACGGAGGCCAGGGGCAGGCAGCGGCGACCCTGCAGCTCCTGCTGCAGCCGCAGGCCCACGACACCGGCGCGGCGGCGCAGTTCGCCCGGGGGCATATCGCGCAGGGCGCGGGCATCGGCGATGCCCCGCAGTCGGCACCAGCGCGAGAGCTGGCGGCCGATGCCCCACACGTCCTCGATGGCAGTGGCGGCCAGCCAGGGATCGGGATCGGCCACGGCGGCGAAATCGAACACACCACGCTCCCGCCAGCGGGGATCCCGCTTGGCGATGCGGTTGGCCACCTTGGCCAGCACCTTGGTGGGGGCGATGCCCACCGCCACCGGCAGCCCCAGCTGGCGGTGCACCTGGCGGCGCAATTCCTCGCCCCAGTCGGTGAGATCCTCGCTGCCGGCGGGGCGATGCAGCAGGCCGAAGGCCTCATCGATCGAGTAGATCTCCAGCTCCTCCACCCAGGCCTCGAGGGTGGCCATCAGCCGCTGGCTCATGTCGGCGTAGAGGCCGTAGTTGGAGCTGCGCACGATCACGCCGTGGCGTTCCAGCTCGGCCCGCAGCTGGAACACCGGCGCCCCCATGGGGATGCCGAGGGCGCGGGCCTCGGCACTGCGGCTCACGATGCAGCCGTCGTTGTTGGAGAGCACCACCAGGGGCCTGCCAACCACGGCGGGATCGAGCACCGCCTCGCAGGAGGCGTAGAAGTTGTTGCCGTCGATCAGGGCCAGGGCGGTGCTCATGGGCTGAAGCTGCGGATGGCATGGGTCACCACGCCCCAGAGCTCCCCCTCCCCCAGGTCCAGGGTCGGATAGGCCGGGTGGGCTGCCACCAGCAGCCAGCGCTGATCCCGTCGCCTCAGGCGTTTGAGGGTGAAGCCATCGGCCAGCCGGGCCACCACCAACTGGCCGTCGCGGGGGGTCGGGTGGCGCTCCACCACCACCAGGTCGCCGTGGTGGATGCCGGCACCCACCATCGAATCACCGCCCACCCGCAACAGCACGGTGCGGGCCGGATCGGGGATGAGCAGGCGCTGCAGGTCGATGGCCGCCCCCGGCCGGGGGGCGGGACTGGGCAGGGCTTCCAGCACGGGGCACAGCAGGGGCATTCAGCTTAGTACGTATGTATTGTTAAGCGATCGGATGGGCTGGGAGGCGGCTGGCATGCCGGCTGCTCTGGCGATGTCCGCTCCTCCTTGGGGAGAGCCCTGATGGGGTACGGGTTGGTTGGCGGCGACGCAGGTCGGGGGTTCGGGGGGCGGTGTGGCGGAGTCTTCGCCACGCTTCTGCTTGCACTCCTGCCTGCGTTCCGCACCGGGTTCTCGTCAGGCCATGGCTGCGGCCCTCGGGCTCGCGGTCGGGCCGGTGGCGGCAGCGGCGTGGGGCCGCGCCTAGGAGCCTGTCGCACATTTCCACAGGCACAGTCACCCTCCCCCCCCCCGTTTCTTGGGGGTGAGCTCGGAGAGTTGCTCTCTGCCGGGGCCTGATCAGCCCCTTTGAGCACTCTTCCTCAGCTTGCTGCCAGGGAAGCCCGGTGCAGCTTGCCGATGTTGTGGGTGA